>Ga0102832_1000091_pt1 | contig 251816 bp, 235 predicted proteins | sample EBPBio282013_DNA_FD_88942 | JGI IMG/M metagenome (GOLD analysis project Ga0102832, IMG submission 88942) | Wastewater treatment Type I Accumulibacter community from EBPR Bioreactor in Madison, WI, USA - Reactor 2_5/28/2013_ DNA (Illumina Assembly) | ecosystem: Engineered > Bioreactor > EBPR >...
ACTTCTCGCTCGGCGGCAGATGCCGCTTCGGTTTGCGGGCCACCGGACCCGCCCCGCTCGTACTGCTCATCTTCGGATTCGACACCTGCACCGACCTCCCGGTCGCTCAGGCACGCCGCCAACCTGTGGGCTGATTTCCCAGCCAGATGCCGATCTAAGTCAGACGCATAGCAGTCGCGATCGACAGGTAGCGCCCGGCGTCCAGGCCGGTGATGGTGGTGGCGCAACCGTCCTCGTCGCGCAGGTCACTCAGGCGCACGATAAGGCTCACCTGGCTGGCCGGACGCCCGGCGGCTGGGCGTTCGGCGGCTGGGCGATCGGCGGCTGGGTGGCCCGGGCCATCCCCCTGGAGCCCGGCGCCGGTGTCGGGCGCGACGGTGGGGACGACGCCGTGTGTCGTCGCGCGCCGGACCAGTTCGATCAAGGCATCGGCTCGTCGGGTGGGGTAGGAGCGGGGGTCGGCGCCCCCGTCGGGGCCGGGTTGGGGTTTGGTGAGACGGTCGAGCGCGGCCTCGAGGATCGCAGCGGATTCGGCGCTGAGAGACATCCGGTAGTCAGTCAGGCCGTCGACCGGGTCGACGGCGCCGGTGGAGAGGAACGCATGCTTGCGGGCTCCCTCGTCGCGATCGTTCAACCGGTCGGGGCGGCCGAAGCGGGCATACAGCTCGGGCCGGATGCGCCGGACCTCTCGTGGGTCGCCGCCTGCCCCCACGAGGGCGTAGGCCTCCCACGCTGCCGGCACGAAGGCGGGCTGCAGATCTGGTGCCAGGCGCCGCATCTCGTCCATGGCGACCTGGCCGCAGGGCAGCGGCACGACGGCGCCGAGGATCGCCTCGCCGAGAACCTCGCCGTCCTGGCCGGGGGCCAACGCCCCGGCGGGTCGGGTGATCGTCGGCGACCGCAGGGCCTCGGCGATCTTCACCACGCGGGACGCCGAACCGCGGGTATGCCGCCGCGAGGCCGTGGCGATCCAGTCGGCGGGGCTCAGAGGCACCTGAGAGGCGGCGGGCAGGCCGCGGGTGAGAGCGTCGCCGACGACGGCGACCTCCGCGGCGTCACTCCACAAGGCGAGTTCGCCCAGTTCGCTGACGAGGTCGAGAAGTTGCGCTTCGGTGGCTGCGCCGACCTCCTGACGCACGGATGACAGCGCGGCGGTGCAGTCGCGCACGAGGTTCAGCACGTCGCTGATCCCGAGGTCACCGGACCCGGGATCGCGTGGTGTGCTGGGGTGGACTGCCATACCTCATGCTACATCTGTTCGACTGATCGCGCAACCCCTATTTCGAGAAATATTATTGTCTCCCAAGGGATTACGTGTGCGCCGAGCTTATAGCACTGACCACTGACAGTGGTGCAGAATCGACTCTGTCCAGGTCGCGTCGGCCGATGATCGGCGGTGGTTCACCGTGACACGGCGCAGTCGCCGTGAGAGGTCCGGAGCACCGGTCCTGACAAGGGGAGCCCCTACCAGGCATCGCCGTGGAACTCGTGCTCCGGCGCCTCCCGCAGCAATCCCCGGTAGGCACGGACGGCGGTCTGGCCGTGGTTGAGGACGGCGTCGACCTCGCGGGCGATGGGCATCTCGACGCCATGCTCTCGGGACAGCTCCATGACGACGGGGGCGGACTTGACGCCCTCGGCGACCTGCTTCAGTTCGGCCTCGATCTCGGGCAGCGTCTTGCCCTGAGCCAAGCGGATGCCGACGCGGCGGTTGCGGCTATGGGGGGAGGTGCAAGTGGCGATGAGATCGCCCATCCCGGCGAGTCCGGAGAAGGTCTGCTCGTGCCCGCCCATCGCGACTCCGAGCCGCGAGAGTTCGCGCAGCGACCGGGTGATGACCATGGCCCGGGTGTTGTCACCGGCCTCCAGGCCGTCGCCGAATCCGGTCGCGATGGCGAAGATGTTCTTCAGCGCCCCGGCCACCTCGACACCCACGACATCGGTTGAGGTGTAGACGCGAAACATGGTGGAGCGCAACAGATTCTGCAGTGACTCCGCCTGCTGTTGGTCAGGCATCGCCAGCGTCGCGGCGGCGGCGTACCCGGCCGCGATTTCGCGCGCGATATTAGGCCCGTTGAGCACACCGACGGGATGGCCCGGCAGGGTCTCGCGGACGACCTCCGTGATCCGCAGCCGGCTGCCCTGCTCCAAGCCCTTGACGAGCGAGACGATCGGCACCCACGGGCGGAGGTGCTCGGCTGCTTCAGTGAGAACTCCCCGGCAGGCTTGTGACGGCACGCCGAGCACCAGCACGTCTGCCGTCGCGATGGCGTGCTCCAGATCGTTCGTCGCCCGGAGCGCAGGATTCAAAGGCAGGTCGTCGAGGTAGCGCGAGTTGACGTGCCGCTCGTTGATGTCCGCGACCGTGGCCTCGTCGCGCGCCCACAACAGAGTCGGCGCATTTCGAGCGGCGATCGAGGCGATCGCACTGCCCCACGACCCTCCGCCGAGGACAGTGACATTGGGTCGGCGCATGAGGGCTCCTTCGGGAATCGGCGACCGGTGTGGCGCCGAGCGTAATGCCCGAACCCACCGCTACGGGCGAACCACCCGGCCATGAGCCAGCAGGGCGGCGATATTGCGGACGATCAGCGAACCGCGCCATTCCTGCTCGGCCTGTGGCCAGACATCCGGGTGCCAGCCACCCCAGTCCCAGAAGGTCGCCCACGAGCCGTCCGGCTGCTGGCTCGCGATCGTCCGGTCGAGAGCCATCGGCAGCGTGTCGGCCAGGGCGGCGGCGAGCGGGTGCGCCGGCGTGGGCGCGATCCACAGCGGGTGGATCCCGTATGTCGCGTAGTCGGCCTCCGTCGCCATCACCCGCTCCGGAAGCACCCGACGGAGGTATGCCGTGACCGCCTCCCGCGCGTCCGCGGGCGTGGCGGCTTCTCCGGCGAAGTGCGCCAACGCATCGTGGGCGTTCACTTCCTCCGCCGAGACACCGTCAGCAGCCACATCGCGCACCTGCTGGGTGAGTTGGGCCAGCATCTCGGCAGGCACGCTCCCCGGCGCAGCCACCTCGCGCCGCCACAGGTGAGCGGTCAACGCGACACCCGGGTTCGCGGCATACCCGGCAAACGTCTCGGCGAGCTGACCCGGCTCGCTCTGGTCCCACCAGGGCGCATGCGTACTGGCCTGGGCCGACGGGGGAAGGAACGGCCATACCAAGCGCCCTTGCCTATCGGACTCGACACTCTCGACGAGCCATCGGCACACCTGACCCACCAGCGGATGGTCACCCGGCACGCGGTGTGCCCGGAGGATGTCGAGCGCCGTCAGCGCACCGAGGGCACTGGATTCCGGTGCGCGGCAGTCGGACTCGAGTGCGTTGCCGACCCCGCCGTCGGAGTTGGCATAGGCGGACACGGCCTCGGCGACTTGACCGGGGGTGGCCGTGCCGACCACCTGCGCGAGCCGCACCCGCTCGAGAGGCCGGCCATGAGCAGCCATCCAGGCGCGCGAGCGGTCGAGGGCATCGGACGAGAACGGGAGCGACGTCATACCCGCGACTCTAGGAACGAGGACCGACACCCGTCGCGGTGTGGCGTAATCCACTCCGTTCCATCTTGCGTTCCTCCGCGCGAAGTGACTTGATGAAAAGGTCCACAGCGAGGACAAGCGTCGGCCACCACGTGGTGCGCCGCGCAAGGGGTCGAGGTTTGCCGCCCGCTGCCGATGAGTCACCTACGACTGGAGGCAGGCGATGAGCGACGTGATGACCCGAGCGGAATCGGACGTCCTCGACCAGCCCCCGCCGGAGGACTTTGCCACGGACCTCTTTGAATCACCCGAACTTGGCACGTCGGGATTCTTCCCGCATGTCGACCCCGAGGAGTCCGACACCTAGGACTCCAACCGCGACAGGGCCGCGGTGGCGCGCGGCCGACGAGACCGGATGTGGCAATCCGGTGAAGGAAACGAAATGACCGCGAACACAGCGAAGTACCCGGGGCAACCCACCGTCATCAACGGCAACGCCGCCGTGGCTCACGTCATGAGCCAGGTCTGCGGCGGGGTCATCGGCTACCCCATCACCCCCTCGACCGAGATCTCCGAGCTGTATGAAGCCGCGCGCGCCGAGGGTGGTGTCAACGTCTGGGGCAAGCACGCGTTCTTCTTCGAGCCCGAGGGCGAGCACTCCGCCCAGTCCGGTGCGCTCGGCGCGGCCCTGACCGGCGGCGCGTTCATCTCGAACGCCTCCTCCAGCCAGGGCATCCTCTACGCGATGGAGTCCCACTTCGTCACCGTCGGCAAGAAGATCGGCGGCTTCGTGCTGCAGGTCGCCGCGCGTGTGGTGTCGAAGCACTCCCTCAACGTCATGGCCGGCCACGACGACATCTACGCGCTGCTGTCCTCCGGTTACACCGTGCTCTTCGGCGCCAACCCGCAGGAGGCCGCCGACCTCGCCGCGATCTCCTACCGCGCCTCCTCGCTCTCGCTGATCCCCGTCGCCAACGCGATGGACGGCTTCTCGACGAGCCACATGCTCTCCGAGGCGTTGATGCCGGAGCCGGAGTTGCTGCGCGAATATCTGGGTGACCCCGCCGGCCGGATCGCCTGCCCGACGCTGGCGCAGGAGATGCTGTTCGGCGCCAAGGGCCGGGTCTTCCAGTTGGAGGGGTTCCTGCGTCGCCACGGCCGGGACATCCCGGCGGATGATGTTGCGGCGCTGCAGGCTTTCCTCGCCGCCAAGGCGGACGAGGTGGAGAGGGACAACGACGGAGAGCTGGTGGGTATGACGCTCGCCTGGGTCCCCGAGGAACTCCAGGGGCCGTGGCGTCGCCAATGGGTCAATGCGTGGGAGAAGGGGACGCGCCAGCTGGTGCCCTCCCTCGTCGACGTCAACAACCCCGGCCTGACCGGGCCGGTGCAGAACCAGCCCGACTTCCAGGCCGGCGCAGTGGACCACCGCACCCACTTCGCCTCCGCCGTGCCGTCGCTGGTGCGCCAGGCCATGGCGGAGTATTCGGAACTGACGGGCCGCACCTACACCCCGGTTCACACCTATGACACCGACGACGCCGAGGTCGTCATGGTCGGGCTCGGCTCGGTCTGCGACGACGTGCGCGCCGTCCTGCCCTACCTGCGCGAGCAGGGCATCAAGGCCGGCCTGGTCTCCGTCAAGATGCTGCAGCCCTTCCCCGAGGCCGAGGTCGTTGCTGCGCTCGCGGGCAAGAAGTCCGTCATCGTCCTGGAGCGCTCCGACCAGACGGCGCTGACGTCCCTCGTCACGGCGGCCCTGTTCAAGGCGCAGCAGAACGCGGAGTCGCAGCGGCACAACGGAATCCCCGCACTGGCTCAGTCGCCCGTGTTGACCACGGCCATCTTCGGCCTGGGTGGACACGACCTGCAGCCGCGCCACCTGATTGCCGCGTTCAAGGCGCTGGATGCAGGCACCCTTCCTCCGCTCATCTATCTCGGGTCGCAGTTCTTCGACAAGAACCCCGACCCGCACATGGCGCAGATCCAGGAGCGGCTGCGCGCGGCATACCCCGAGACCGAACTCATGGCGCTCGAGACCGAGCCGAACCCGAATCTCCTTCCGGCAGAAGGGATACGGATCCGCTTCCACTCCGTCGGCGGTTACGGCACGATCGCGACGGGCAAGCTGCTCACCGACATCCTCGCCGGCGTCCTCGGGATGCACAGCAAGTCGGCGCCGAAATACGGCTCGGAGAAGTCCGGCGCGCCGACGAACTACTACATCACGCTCTCGCCGGAGCCGATCCTGACGACCAACGCCGAGTTGGAGGACGTCGAAGTCGTCATCGCGCCCGACCACAAGGCGTTCATCCACACCAACCCGCTCAAGGGCCTGGCCGAGGGTGGCACGTTCATCCTCCAGTCCAACCTCAGCCCCGAGCAGGTCTGGGCGGACCTGCCGCGGGGTGCGCGAAAGACGATCCGTGACAAGAAGATCCGCTTCTTCGTCGTCGACGCCTTCACGGTGGCCAAGAAGCACGCGCCGATCCCCGAACTCGAGACCCGCATGATGGGCATCGCGTTCATCGGTGCGGTCGCGGCCCACGTCGACCGCGTCGCCCACGGTGCCTCGCGCGACCAGATCCTCGAGCGCGTCCACAAGCAGATCGAGAAGAAGTTCGGCCGCAAGGGCGAGACCGTCGTCGAGAGCAATATGTCCGTCATCCTCGACGGCATCGAGGCAACGACGCAGATCGACTACGACACCGCGGCCTTCCTCGAGATCGACGACCACCCGGCGCCGAAACCCCTGCTCACGGTGGCGTTGTCGGCGTCGATGTGCCCGAGCGCTCGCGCGGAGCGGACTTCCGGCCTGTTCGACCCCACCTATTACGAGGACCTGATGGCGCGGCCCTTCCGCGAGGGCACCATCGGCGAGGCCCCGGTGCTCCCGGGTGCCGGTCTGTTCATGCCGCCCGGCACCGCCGCCGGCAAGGACAAGGGCCTCTTCCGGCGTGAGGTGCCGGCGTTCAACCCCGACATCTGCACCGGCTGCATGGACTGCGCGCTGGTCTGCCCGGACGCGGCGATCCCCAACACGGTCCACGAGATACACGACCTGATCCTCACGGCGGTCACCGAGATCGACGCCACCGACGGACAGAAGGATGTGCTCCGCAAGGAGATCTTCGGCATCGCCGAACGCACCCGAGAAGCGTTGCGGCACAGGGAAGAAAAGCCGTTCCACGAGATCGTGGCCACCGCCGCGGCGAGCGTCGCGACGGACCCGACTATGCAGCATACGGTCGACAAGCTCGTGGCCAAGCTCGCGACCTACCCGGTGGCGCGCACTCGCCCCTTCTTCGACTCACCCGAGAAGGACGAGCCGGGCACCGGCGGCCTGTTCGCCGCGACGATCGACCCGTGGAAGTGCACCGGCTGCCTCGAGTGCGTCGAGGTCTGCGGACCGGGGGCCCTGACCGTGCAGGAGCAGGACGCCGGCGTGCTCGCCACGCTCCAGGAGCGCTTCGCGTTCATGACGGCGAACCCGAACACGCCCACCCGCTTCGTCGAGGGCTCCGACAGCCCCGACGGCGACATCAAGCGGCTCATGCTCGACCACGCCAACTTCTGGGCGACCACCGGCGGGCACGGCGGCTGCCGCGGCTGCGGTGAGGTCACGGCCATCCGGCTCGTGATGTCGACCTCGCACGCCCTCGGCGAGCGGCGGCGCACGGCGCACACCAAGGAGCTCATCGGCCTGATCGACCGGCTCTACGCCAAGGCCTCGACCGTCGACAGCGACGAGCGACGCGAGCGGATCAACGGCGCGATCAAGACGCTCGAGCACCGGCTCTATCTGCTCGAAGGCGGCCCGACCGGCACCGGACCGGCGTCGACGATCATCGCCAACGCCACCGGGTGCAGCAGCGTCTATGCCTCGACGATGCCGTTCAACCCCTACATCGACCCGTGGGTCAACAGCCTCTTCCAAGACGCCCAGCCACTGGCCAAGGGCATCTTCGAAGGCACTGCGGCGCAACTGGTTACGGATGTCAAGGCGATGCGCCTGGCCGAGCTGGAGCTGAGCGACAGCTATGACCCGGCCGTCCATGACAAGCAGTTGACGATGCTCGGGTGGGGCGACTTCACCAAGCCAGAACTCGACCTGATGCCGACCGTGCTGACCATCGGTGGCGACGGCGCCTCCTACGACATCGGCTTCGGCGCGATGTCGCGGATCCTCGCCTCCGACACCCCGATCAAGGTCATGGTCCTCAACTCCGGCGTCTATTCCAACACCGGCGGGCAGGCCTCCACGGCGAGCCTGACGGCGCAGGACTCCGACCTCTCCCGCTTCGGGTCGGCGCACGACGGCAAGCACGAGTCCCGCAAGGAACTCGGCCTGCTCGCCTCCTTCCACCCGCACGTCTTCGTGTGCGCGACGAGCACCGCCATCCAGGGACACTTCCTGACCAATGCGATGGAGTTCCTCCGCTACACCGACGCGCCGGCGGTGCTCGACATCTACACCCCGTGTGGATCCGAGCACGGCATCAGCGAGGACGCCTCGGCGGCCCGCGCTCGGCTCGCGGTCGAGTCCCGGATGAACCCGGTCTTCGTGCACGACCCGCGGCGCGGCTCGACCCTGCACGACTGGTTCTCCCTGGAGGGCAACCCCGACATCGAGAAGACCTGGACGACAACGGATCTCGCCTACAAGGACGACGACGGCAACATCCAGCTGATGAAGGCCGCATTGACGCCGGCGGAGTTCGCGCTCGGCGAGACCCGCTTCCGCAAGCAGTTCCACCGGCTGCCGACCGACCTCGAAGCCGTGGCCGTGCCGATGGACGAATACATCGAACTGCCCAAGGAGCAGCAGGCCTCCAAGGTGCCCTTCATCTGGGCCACCGACGACGACCAGAAGCTCATCAAGGTGCAGTGCTCGGCCTCGATCGTCTCGCTCGTGAAGGACCGGCGCCGCTACTGGCAGATGCTCCAGTACCTCTCCGGCGTCCACGAGGCCCAGCTGACGGCACTGCACACCTCCGACCTGAAGGACCTGCAGGCGCGGTATGACGAGGCGATGCGGGCGCGAGAAAACGCGATCGACGAGATCGCCAACGCGATGAGTTCGCTCGCCTCCTCCAGCCGCGCTCCGGTCTCGCTCGGCTCGGCCATCCCGGTGCGCCCGAGCGGCGCCGGAGGTATGCCGGGTGGCGCAGCCCCGGCGGCCGCGCCGGCCGAGGCTGCGACCGCCGTCATCGACGCGCCGATCTGGCTGGACGAGGTCGACATCCCGAAGTGCAACGACTGCGGCACCTGCTATCAGGAGCTGCCGCAGTTGTTCGAGCAGCACACGATGATCATCGACGGGCTGCCGCAGAAGGTCGCCCGGATGATCCCCGGTGCGCTCGAAAGCGTCGAGATCACGCCGGATCTGGAGAAGCGGATGGACCGGGTCAAGAAGACCTGCGACGCGGAGATCATCCAATGACCGGCGAACTGCACGAGTGGCTGGCCGCCAGCGATCAACTCGCCGCCACCCAGGCGCAGGTCGCCACGTTGGAGCACAGCGACGCGGTGGAGTCCTACAACCGGCAGATCGAGTTGCTCAAGCGGCGCCTGATCGCCGAGCCGGCGACCTTCCGGCAGATGTTCATCGACGACGGCATGAACGCCGTGATGTGGGAGTTCTCGCAGGACGAGTTGGGCGCCGACTTCGTCAAAGAATTGTGGAAGGTGCTGCTGCGCGAAAACGACGCGTCCCGGGTCATCATGCGCTTCCTGTGGGCGCAGCCGCTGAAGGGCAAGCGCAAGTTCGTCCGGGCGCTCGATGCCCATCTCTCCGAACGCTATCCGATGTTCAAGGGCCTGTCGGTGGACTGGCCGGCGGGCAACTCCATCCCGCCGCACATTCGCGAACCCGAGGACCGCTCCCACGACTTCGGTCTGGTCAACGAGGGCTATCTCGGCTATATGAACGTCGGCTACAGCCGGGCCGAGGTCGACCTCTTCGTGTGGCTGGAAGCGTTGCGCGACAAGCAATGCGAGGAGAAGCCGTGTGAGGTCGGCGTGCACATAACCGGCAAGCCGGACCTCAAGGGCGGCTGCCCGGTCAAGATCCACATCCCCAAGGTGTTGGAGCTCGTCGGGACCGGCAAGTTCCACGAGGCGATGGAACTGATCGAATCGTGCAACCCGCTGCCCGATGTCACCGGCCGCGTGTGCCCGCAGGAGTTGCAGTGCCAGGGCGTGTGCATCCAGAACAAGATGCCGATCGCCATCGGCCAACTCGAATGGTTCCTGCCCGAGCGGGAGAAGCTCGTCAACCCCGACGGCGATGCGGCACGCTTCGCCCATCGGCGCGACCCGTGGCTGGTGGCCAGCAAGCCTCCGGTGGCCATCATCGGCTCGGGGCCGTCGGGGCTGATCAACGCCTATCTGCTTGCCGCAGAGGGCTTCCCGGTGACGGTGTTCGAGGCCTTCCATGCGCTCGGGGGCGTGCTGCGCTACGGCATACCCGAGTTCCGCCTCCCCAACGAGCTCGTCGACGACGTCGTCGGCAAGATCAAGCTGCTCGGCGGCAAGTTCGTCTCCAACTTCGTCGTCGGCAAGACGGCGACGATCGAACAGTTGCGGGATAACGGCTTCTACAAGGTCTTCGTCGGCACCGGCGCCGGGCTGCCCCGGTTCATGGACGTGCCCGGCGAGCACTACCTGAATGTCATGTCCGCCAACGAGTTCCTCACCCGCGTCAACCTCATGCAGGGGCTGCGCGACGACTACGAGACACCGCTGCCCGAAGTCAAGGACAAGGAAGTCCTCATCATCGGCGGCGGCAACACGGCCATGGATGCGGCCCGCACCTCCAAGCGCCTGGGTGGGAACGTGACGATCGTCTATCGCCGCACCCAGTCCGAGATGCCGGCCCGCGTCGAGGAGTTGGAACACGCGCTGGAGGAGGGCATCAAGCTGCTCGTCCTGCGTGGTCCGACGGAATTCCTCGGCGACGACAAGACCGGCTTCGTCTCCGCCGCCATCCTTGACGTCATGGAACTCGGCGAGCCCGACGCGTCCGGCCGCCGGCGCCCGGTCCCCACCGGCCAGACCGAGACGATGAAGGCCGACCTGGTCATCATGGCGCTCGGCAACGCCGCCAACCCGATCGTCAAGGACTCCGAGCCGACACTGCATACCACCAAGTGGGGCACGATCGACCTGGAGCACAAGGGATCTCAAGAAACGTCCATCGAGGGGGTGTACTCCGGAGGAGACGCCGCCCGCGGCGGATCAACGGCGATCAACGCCGCGGGCGACGGCCAAGCCGCCGCGCGCGAGATCATCGGGCATCTCGACGTCCCCGCCGACCAGATCCCGCTCATGGTGGCCAAGGCCAAGGACTACACCGAGCGCGCCTCGGCGAGCCAGGTCATCGTCGCCAAGGCGCACCTGGCCGACGGGATCGAGGAGATCATCGTGCACTCGCCGGTGATCGCCGAGGCGGCGCAGGCCGGTCAGTTCGTGCGCGTGCTGCCGTGGGAGGACGGGGAACTCATCCCGCTCACCCTCGCGGACTGGGACACCGAGAAGGGCACGATCTGCCTGGTCATCCAGGGCGTCGGCACCTCGAGCATCGAGATGAACCAGATGAACGTCGGTGACTCCTTCGCCGGGATCGCCGGCCCGCTGGGCCGGCCGAGCGAGATCAACGCCTACGACCCGGCCACCGAGACCGTCGTCTTCACCGCCGGCGGGCTCGGCCTGCCGCCGGTCTATCCGATCGCCCGCGAGCACCTGCGGCGCGGCAACCACGTCACGCTGATCGCCGGATTCCGTTCTGCCTCAATGCTGTTCTGGACGGGCGAGGACGAGCGGATGGCTGGGTTGCAGCGGGAGTTCCCGGACACGCTGGAGGTCGTCTACGCGACCAACGACGGCACCTTCGGCGTCGAGGGTTTCGTCACCACGCCGCTGGAGACCATGCTCGAGGCTGCTCGAGCGGGGACCGGTCGGCGCATCGCCGAGGTCGTCACCATCGGCCCGCCGCTGATGATGCGGGCCGTCGCCGATCTCGCCAAGAAGTATGACGTGCACACCGTCGCCAGCCTCAACTCCATCATGGTCGACGCCACCGGCATGTGCGGCGCCTGCATGGTCCCGGTGACCATCGAGGGCAAGACCGTGCGCAAGCACGCCTGCATCGACGGCCCCGAGATCGACGCCCACATCATCGACTGGGACAAGTTCCTGCCCCGCTTCGGACAATTCCGCAAGCAGGAGCAGGCCAGCCGGGCCCGCCACGGCCTGGCTTGAGGGTCGATCGCTGCCGGACGCCACTCGCGGTCTACGCCCGGCAGCGGTCGATGCCCTGGAACCGAAAAACAGTGGAGAGTGCACGACACGCCGTAAACACCGAGTGTTAGCGGCGTGTCGTGCGCTCTCGACGGGGGTCGCGTCTCGTCTCAGGCCAGCGAGACCAGCGCGGTGACGTCGTCGTCGGGGAGGGCGGGGGACATCGTCGCGTTGACCTCGATCCCGGTCAGGTCGAGGCGCCCGGAGTGCACGGTGAGGAAGGCGGTGTCGGAGGCGTCGCGGCCGGTCGCGATCCGGACCATCCCGGCGCGCGGGGCGAGGGTGGTGGCGTCGACGACATACCACCGATCGTCCAGACAGGCTTCAGCCACGGCGTGGAAGTCCATCGGCGACAGACCCGGGGCATAGACCGACACCAGCCGCGCCGGCACGCCCCGCGCCCGCAGCAGCGCGATGACCAGGTGGGCGAAGTCGCGGCATACTCCGGCCCGGGACAGATAGGTCTGAACGGCGCCGTCGGTCGGGCGGCTCGAGCCGCTGACATAGGCGAGCCGCTGGCCCACCCAGGAGCTGACCCCGTCGAGCAGGTCCTTGCCGGCCAACCCCTCGAACTCGGCCGCCGCGACCTCGGCGAGGGTGTCGGATTCGCAGTAGCGGCTCGGCCGCAGATAGAGAATTCGGTCAGCTGGACCGTCGTGTCGTGGATCGATCGGCAAGTCGCCGAAAAGCTTTGCCGCATAACGCACTTCGAGCGTGCCAACAGGCGTCTTGGGCACGATGTGCAGGCGCGTGTCGTGGGTCGAGACCACCTGTTCGAAAGGCACGGGCGCACCGTCGACGGTGATGCTCAGCTCTTCCTCCGAGGGGCGGTATGCCGTGGCGAGGCTCAGGACGATCTCCGCCTCCTGCGTCACGCGGGCGGTGAGGTGGGCGGAGACGTCGCGGGTCAGCGCGGGATTGTCGGTCATGGCGGGGGTCCTGTCAGTCGGGCAATCGAGTGACGTCCACGCTGACGTCGAGGGAACTGCCGCTTCCCTCGGTGAAGATCACGCCCTTGAGTGGGGAGACGTCGCGGTAGTCGCGGCCCCAGGCGGTGATCAGGTAGCGCGAGTCTGCCACACAGTCGTTGGTCGGATCGAGATCGAGCCAGCTGCCGTCCGGCGTGCGCACCGAAACCCACGCGTGGGTCGCGTCCGAACCCTGAAGTTTGGGTTTGCCCGGCGGCGGGCTCGTCTCGAGATAGCCGCTAACATAGCGTGCCGGGATGCCCACGGAGCGCAGGGCGCCGATGGCCAAGTGGGCGAAGTCCTGACAGACACCGGCGCCGATCTGCAGCAGTTGCGGCAGGGTGGTGCGCACCGTCGTCGCGCCCTTGGCATAGCGGAAGTCGGTGAAGATGCCCGACGTCAGAGCGGCCAGCCCGGCGCCCAGGCCCGCATCCGGGGGGAGGTAGCGCTCGGCATATGCCCGGACCTCGGGGGCAAGGTCGACCAAGGTGGAGGGCAGCAGGTATGCCGCGCGCTCCAGCGGCGCCTCCCTGTCCGGGGCCGCGGCGGCGGCCGCCACGGTCCACGCGTCCAGGGCACCGAGGTCGGGCGCGGGCCGGTGGACCCAGAGAATGCTCTGCTTGGCCACGCGCAGGGTGCGGTGCGGGGTGTGGATCTCGAGATAGTGGCTGTAGTTGCCGAAGAGGTCGACATGCTCGACGAAGGCATCGGGCACCGGGTCGATCTGCATGGTGTGCTCGAGCACCTGCTGCTCGGGGGTGTCTCGCGGACGCAGGCAGGCCCGGCCGTAGGACGAGGTGACATCGTCGGGATAGGCATATGTCGTCACATGGCGCACCTCATAGCGCCGCGACGAATGATGTTCGGCGCGAACGGCTTTCACCGCGGCTCCTCGAACGCCAAACCGGGCGAGCGGTGCCGCAACGTGGTCGTGTCGAGAGCCTTGGACACGGCGCGCACGGACGATTCCAGTTCGCGCAGCCACGCCGTCAGCCGGTCGCGGTCCCGGGCCAGGGCGACGATGTCGCCGCCGTCGAGCACCGTGGTCGCGGCGCTCAGGGCTTCGCGCACGGGCGTCTTCACCGTGCCGACATCCGCGACCAGCTGGGTGAGTTGATAGGTCAGCGCGCGGGGGTTGCTCGCGTCGGTCAGGAGCAGGTCCAAGGCGATCGCGAGGCGCGTGTCGGCGGGGTGCCGCTCGGCGACCCGGCGGCGGTGGGAGATCAGGCTCTCCCGAGACCGCAGGACCGCATCGAGCACGAGCGTGTCGACACGGCGGGCATGCGGTTCGCCGAGGGCGTGCCGCAGCAGCCGCACGGTTTCCTGGGCGCGCTCGACCCGCCGGCCGGCGTCGAAGAAGGCCCAGCTGGCATCGCGGATCATGCCTTCGGCGGCGATTCCGGAGAGCGCGAGGAAGGACTCGATGGTGCGGGCGAGCACGGATTGGAGTTGTTCGCTGGGGTCGATCGGCGTCGTGAGGGTGCGTTCGAGCCGGCTCAGGACGATCCACGTGTCGAGCGAAAGGACTTGTCGCACTTGACCAGCGGCGCGTGCTGCCCGGCGTGCCGAATAGCGCACCGTCCCCGAGCGGGCGCCGTCGAAGGTGAGCGTATGCAGGTGCGCGAGCGGTGCGCTCGGCCGGTCCGCCTGCTGCCGGGGAGCGGCGTCCCGCCGGGAGGGTCGGTCGCGGTGCACGACGGTGACGCCGTCGATGGCGTCGAGAAGCACCTGCATCGCCTCGTATCCGGGTGTGCCGGGGCGCCGCACGTGGTCCTCGACGAGGTCGTCGGCCACCATGATCAGCCGGGCGGTGGACTCCGCGCGCTCGGCATACCGGCCGAACCAATACAGGTCGTCGGCCGCGCGTGGCGGCAGCGGGACCGACGCGATGCGCCCATGACTGCCGGTGATCACCGGCTCGGCGGGTGTCGCCCCGGACGCGCGCGGCCCCGGGCCTTCGCCGACGACCCATACGTCCTTGGCGATGGCCTCGCGTAGTCCCGGCACGCGGCGGTCACCGGCCTCCGTGGCCAGCCGCGCCAGACCGCCCGGCAGCACCACCGGGCTGCCCGAGCCGGCGACGGTGAAGGTGCGCAGCACACTCGCGCGGGGGCTCAGCCCGTCCGGCGTGACGACGTCGTTCATCCACGGCGGCAGCACTTCCGATGCCGCCCAGGCCCACGGTTGCGCCTGGACCCGCGTCCACAGTTCGGCCCGCTCCGCGGCGGCCAGCCCGGCGACGAAGACCCGCGGGTTGTCGGGCGCGGGAGAGATCGGGGCGAGTTGCAGGTCCTCGAGATGGGCACCGACATACCGCAAGGACTCGGCGTCGCCGCACCACCAGGTGCGGGCGGCGGGCAGCAGCGGGTCCTGATCGAGGAGGGCGCGGCTGATCGCGGGCAGGTATGCCGCGAGGGCCGGGTTCTCCAGCACCCCGGCGCCGATCGGGTTCACGACCGTGACGACGCCGCGTCGGGTGGCCTCGACGAGCCCGGGGACCCCGCCCCCGGGGCCACCTGTCAGGTCCAAGGGGTCGGCCCGGCCGCCGTTGACGCGCCGCACGATGACATCGATGGGTTCGGGCCGATCGGTGGTGCGCAGCCACGCGCGTCCGCCGTCGAGGGAGAGGTCTTCGGCGTGCACGATGGGGAAGCCGAGGAGAGTGGCGGTCAGTGCCTCATCGAAGCCCGTCTCACCGCCTTCGGGATCGGTGAGGATGGCCACGTGAGCCAGGTCGCTGGTCTCGCTTGCGCTCTCTTGCAACGCGATTCGCATGGCGTCGAAGAATTCCCGGAGCCGGCGCAGATCGGTCTCGCGGTGCACCGCGGCCAGCGCGCGGGCCGTGACCCGGCGGGTGGCCATCGCATAGCCCGCGCCGACGGGCGCCTGGGTCCGGTCGGCGAGGAGGCGCCATTCGCCGGCCTCGTCGCGGCCGAGATCCGCCGCGGTGAGCAGCAGCCGGTGGCGGGTCGATATGCCGTCGGCCTGGGCGACGAACTGCGGATGGCCGATGATGATCTCGGCCGGCAGGACCCCACCGTCGATCAGTCGCCGCTCGCCATAGATGTCGGCGAGGAGCAGGTCGAGCAGTTCGGCACGCTGGGCAAGCGCGGCTTCGAGGAGAGCCCAGTCAGCCGCCGGTATGACGAGTGGCAGCGGGTCGAGTCGCAGCGGGTGCGGACCGTCGGGGCCGTCCGGGCCGACCGCGATCCCGTCGTCCTGCACCAGTTGTGCGACGGCCCCCCGCCGCCGGAGCAGGTCCTGAGGGGTCAGTGCGGCGAGCGCGGCCAGAAGTTGCGAGGGCATCGCGCCCAGCCTATGCGCCGGGTGCCACGCGTGGGCGGGCGGCGGGTGGCGGTGATCGCGAAACACGCCGGAAACCCGAGGGCCGTATGTTGCGGCCTGTGAGCGCGTGGATCGATGACTACCGCCCGGGCGGGGGTGTCTATGACGAAATGTTCACGGCCGACCGACAGGTGCGGCCGGCATACGAGCAGGTCGTGGGAGGTCTGGAGCGGATAGATCCCACCGAGATGCGTACGCGGGTGGAGTTCCTGCAGCACATCTACGCCGATCAGGGGGTCACCTTCGACATCGGCGGTCAGGAGACGCCGTTCCCGCTGGACCTGCTCCCGCGGATCATCCAGCCGGCCGATTGGGCCGTCGTCGAGGCGGGGGTGCGGCAGCGGGTGGCTGCGCAGGAGCGCTTCCTCGCCGACGTCTATGGCGAGGGTGATCTCTTTCGTGATGGCGTCATCCCGCGGCAGGTCGTGACGAGTTCACACCACTTCCATCGGGCGGCGGCCGGGCTGCGGCCGGTCAACGACGTGCGCATCCACGTCGCCGGCATCGACCTGATCCGCGACCCGGAGGGCCGGTTCCGGGTGCTGGAGGACAACTTCCGGGTGCCGTCCGGGGTCTCCTATGTGATGACCAACCGGCGGGCGATCACCTCGGCGTTGCCGGAAGTGGCGGGGGAGCATCGCATCCGTCCGGTGCAGACCTATCCGAGCCGGCTGCGGGCCGCGCTGACCGCCTGCGCCCCGCGCGGCATCGACGATCCGACGATCGTCGTGCTGACGCCGGGGGTCTACAACTCGGCATACTTCGAGCACGCCCTGCTCGCCCGGATGATGGGCGTCGAACTCGTCGAAGGCCGGGACCTGTTGTGCCAGAACGGACACGTGTCCGTGCGGACAACTCGAGGCTTGAGCCCCGTGCACGTGATCTATCGCCGGGTGGATGACGAATACTTGGATCCCTCGCAGTTCCGCGCCGATTCGCTGCTCGGGGTCGCCGGGCTGATCAATGCGGCTCGCCGTGGCAATGTCACGATCGCCAATGCCGTCGGCAACGGGGTCGCGGACGACAAACTGGTCTATACGTATGTCGGGGATCTGATCCGCTACTACCTCGGTCAGGAGCCGGTTCTTCCCGGCGTCGACACGTGGCGGCTGGAGGAGCCCGCGCACCGCGAGGAGGTGTTGGACCGGCTCGATGAACTCGTGGTCAAGCCGGTCGACGGCTCCGGTGGCAAGGGGATCAGCATCGGGCCGGCGAGTTCGCGCGCGGAGCTGGATGCGTTGCGGCAGCGCATCATCGACGATCCCCGCGGGTGGATCGCCCAGCCGGTGGTGCAGTTGTCGACGGTGCCGACGGTCATCGACGGCACGCTCGCTCCGCGGCATGTCGACTTGCGGCCGTTCGCGATCAACGACGGGTCCGACGTGTGGGTGCTGCCGGGCGGCCTGACCCGGGTGGCCCTTCCGGAAGGCGAGCTCATCGTCAACTCCAGCCAGGGCGGCGGGTCCAAGGACACGTGGGTGCTGGAGGATGACAGCGCACCGGAACCGGTCGTCATACCCAACGCCTTTGTGCCCGAGTCGATCTCGCTGTCGGTGCAGCCGCCGGATCACAACCTGGTCGAGCCGCACAGCAAGCAGCAGGAGCAGCAACAGCAAGGAGGCGCGGGAGGATGCTGAGCCGGATCGCCGAATCGCTCTATTGGATCGGCCGCTATGTGGAGCGGGCCGAGGACACCTGCCGGATCCTCGATGTGCACCTGCAGCTGATGGTAGACGACCCGTCGACCGATCCGCAGGAATCGGCGACGACCCTGCTCGCCGTGCTGGGCATGCCGGGCACGACCGGACCGGTGGCGCCGGAAGAACTGCTCACGATGCTGCAATACGACCACACCTCCACGTGCTCGGTGCTGGCGTCCTTGGAGGGTGCCCGGGAGGCGGCCCGCAGGGCGCGGGAGACGGTGTCGCCGGAGATGTGGGAGAGCCTGAACGCGACGTGGAATGCGGTGCGCGCCGGGCAATTACGGCGGATGCGGCCGGTCGCGGGGTTGACATATGTGCGGGAGCGGTGCGCGCTCATCGCAGGCATGGCCGACTCCACGATGAGCCATGACGAGGGCTGGCATTTCCTGCGGCTCGGGCGAGCGATCGAGCGGGTGGACATGAGCGCGCGGCTCATGCTGTGGGCGGCGGTGAGCCGGCGATCGTCGTCGGCGTGGAACAACGCGTTGCGCGCGTGCGGTGCTATCCATGCCTTCCGGCGCACCCATGGCGCGGCCACCCTGGATGAGGACGCGGCGGAATTCCTGCTCGTCGACCGGCTCTTCCCCCGCTCTGTCGTCTATTCGCTGACGATGGCGGAGTCGGCGCTGGCGGAGCTCGAACCCGGCTCTCTGCGAAGCGGTTTCGACAGCGAAGCGTTGCGCATCCTGGGCCGGGCGCGCACCGAGCTGGAGTATGAACCGTTGAGCGAGTTGCTCACCGAGCTGCCGGAGGCTTTGGCCCGGCTGCAGCAGGTGTGCATCAGCGTCGACGCGGCCATCAGTCAGCGGTATTTCGTCGGGGCGCTGTCCCCGGCGTGGACGGGAGGCGGCGTATGAGCACCACGCTGCGCGTGACCCATCGCACGGGCTACCACTATGCCGGCGCCGCGACATCGTCCTTCAACCAGGCGCGGATGACGCCGGTGTCCAATGTCGACCAGTCGGTGCTCTCCACGCGCATGGAGGTCTCACCGCCGGCGTGGACCCATGCCTTCGTCGACTACTGGGGTACATGGGTCACGGCCTTCGAGGTGCATCGCCACCACGAGGAGTTGCAGGTGCTTTCGACGAGCACCGTCGACGTCCACCGGCGGCAGGACCTCTACCGCTCTGCGTCGTGGGAGACGCTGCGGTCACCCAAGGTCCTCGACGACTTCGCGGAGTACCTAGAGGAGGGGCCGCTGGTTGCCGCCGCGCCGGAGCTGGCGGATGCAGTGCGCGCACTGGCCGAATCCAGCGCTGCACCAAACGAATTCGTCACGTACGTGCGGGATCTGGTCGGTCAGCGGATCTCCTATCTCCCCGGCGTCACGAGCGTGACCACGACGGCTGAGGAGGTCTGGACGAAGGGCGCCGGCGTCTGCCAGGACCTGTCGCACCTGCTCATCGGGGCTCTGCGTAGCGCGGGGGTGCCGGCCCGATATGTGTCGGGCTACCTGATGGCCGGTGACGGGGCCGTGGGTGAGCCGACCACAGGGGAGTCGCATGCGTGGCTCGAGTTCTGGGCGGGCGACTGGGTCGGCCTCGATCCGACCAACTCGGGTGAGGTCGCCAACCATCACATCGTCGTCGGCCACGGTCGCGACTATTCCGATGTCGCGCCGCTGCGCGGCATCTTCACGGGCGGCCCGGCCGTGGACATGTTCGTCGAGGTGTCGGTCACCCGGCTGCGGTAGCGCCGCGCGCGCCTGTCAATGGCCGCCGCCGTTCTCGGACCGCAGCAGCCGGCGTCCCACGATCCCGACGGCGAAGACGGCCAGGCCGGCGAGCACCGACGCGGGGGGCAACGTGCCCACCAGCGCCAGGCAGCCGATCAATCCGATGAGCTGCAGCAGGCGCGGTGACCGGCGTTGCTCGATCGGCTGCCGCAAGGCGGCGAGATTGGCGACGGCGTAATAGATGAGCACGCCGAAGGAGGAGAACCCGATCGCGCCTCGCAGGTCGGCGACCAGCACGAGCGGTCGAGCGTCTACGAGGTCGGGCAGCGGCTGACCCACTCCTTCGACGCCGTCCCGATCGAGAGCGCGGGAGAGCGGCTGCCGCGAGTGTTCATCGCCGGGGATGCCTGCCACACACACTCCGCGAAGGCGGGGGAGGGCATGAACGTCTCGATGCAGGACGATTTCAACCTCGGCTGGAAGCTCGTCACCGTCCTGAGCGGGCGGGCGGATCCGACTCTGCTGCAGACCTATTCGGCCGAGCGGCAGGCTGTCGCGCAGGACCTGATCGACTTCGACCGGTTCTGGCCGGGCTTCATCGCCCAGCCCATGGCCGACCCAGCCAACCCACAGGCCGGGGGCGTGACCGCCGACCAGATGCGAGCCGAGTTCGAACGCCAGGGCCGCTACACGGCCGGGTTGGCGACACGTTACCAGGCGTCCAGACTCACGGGATCAGATGAGAACCAAAGCCTGGCAACAGGTTTCGAGGTCGGCACCCGCTTCCACTCGGCTCCCGTGACGCGCATCGCCGACGGCCGCATGGAACTCGGCCACGTGCACCAGGCCGACGGCCGCCGCATGGAACTCGGCCACGTGCACCAGGCCGACGCCCGCTGGCGTCTCTATGCCTTCGGCGACGAGTCCGGTGACGGTCTCCGCGAGCTGGCCGCCTGGCTCAGCACCGACCCCGCCTCGCCCCTGCGCCGGTTCACCCGCGACAGCGACGATCTCGACGCAGTGCTCGACGTCCACGGCATTTTCCAGGGCGATCACCACGACATCGAGGTGACCGGCCTGCCGGAGGCGTTGCTGCCGCCTACCGGGCCCTTCGCCCTGCAGGACTGGGAAAGGCATGGGCCGCAGGCGCCGACGACATCGTCACCGCCCGCGGCATCGACCGATCCGGAGCGATCGTGCTCGTGCGGCCGGACCAGTACGTCGCGACCGGCTGGCCACTGACCGCTCGGGGTGAGATCGGCAACTTCCTGGCCGGCGTCCTGACCGAGCCGGCCCGCTGAGAAGGGGGCCCGCGCCTGGTGGCGCGGACCCCCTCATACTGCGGCGTGGCCTTAGGCGGCCACGGCGTCGTGCTCGATCAGCACGGCACCGGATTCGAGCAGCCAGCTCAGCCGGCGGCCGGCGAGGTAGAGCTGCCCGGTGTGCCGATAGATCCGGCCCGACACGGTGTGCACCGTGCCGGAGTGGCCCGTCCACGTTGCCGTCACGGGCGTGTTGTCGACGAAGTCGATCTCCATCTCGGGTGTGCGTCGCACAGTGATTTCACCTCCAAGTCAGGTCGTAGACCGTGGGTATGAACGGTTCCCAGAGCAACGGCATTCCCGCTTCCTCCGGAGTCCGGTCGCCCTTGCGCCAGTTGTCGTACTCACACGCGGCGACGGCGTTCTCCCAGGACGTCGCACCACCGCGCGACTTGGGCAGGACGTGGTCCATCGTCGTTGCCGTCGGCTGCCCGCAATAGGCGCACTGGCCGTGGTCGCGCAACAGCACACCCTCGCGGGTGTAGGTGGCCAGCGGGTCCGCTTCGACCCGGGTGACTTTGGTGCCGTGGGCGTAAGTCGCGCGTCCGGTCTTGCGGCGCGCGTACTTCCAGACCGTCTTGACATAGCGCGTGAGGATGAGCACCTTCGGCCGCGGCATCGGACCGAACATCTCCGGCCCCTCCTCCACCACGGCGGCGACGCCACGCCAGAGCATCGTGATGGCGTGCCGCACCGAGACGGTGTGCAGGGGCTCGTATGTCGTGTTGAGCACGATGACGGTCATAGGTCACCTCCTCGGCGGGTGGGCAGGACGAATCGACAGGTTGTCTTGGGGGAGTGTGCAGTTCGCGAGTGCCGGTCAGATGGCCGGCCGTGGGCAGTCGCACGAATAGTAGGTGTCCCGGTAGACGGTGCGCTACGGCTTTTGGTGCACACCAGCTATCAGTAGTCGGGCCGGCGGATCCGCCGCGACCCTGTGACCTGCAGGTATGCGGTGTGGCCCGGTGGGAGGGGCGGGTACTCGTAGCTGGTTTGTCCCGCCGCGGCCTGACCTCGTTCTCCCGCATTGCGGGCTCGCCGACGTTGGACGAGGGGTTGCCGATGTCCTGAGACATCGCATGGTCGGGGTGACAGGATTTGAACCTGCGACCTCTTCGTCCCGAACGAAGCGCGCTACCAAGCTGCGCCACACCCCGTGGCTGTCCGCGACTCGCGTCACGGATCGTCGCCACCCGCTGGATGGCGACGCCACAGGATAACCCCAGCGGGGCGGCGGGCAGAAATCGGTTCCGCCTGTGGCGGATCATCCGCTGCTGTCAGGTGCGCGGGGTCAGGGTGATCAGGCTCGCCTCGGGGCGGCAGGCGAAGCGCACGGGGGCATACGGCGAGGTGCCCAGGCCGGCGGAGACGTGCAGCCAGGCGGCGTCGTCGGGTGCCTGCGCCGACGGTATGCCGTTCGCCCCCGGCCACCAGCGCCCGAGCCCCTTCGCGCGGGACCGGTCCAGATCGCAGTTGGTGACCAGGGCGCCATACAGGGGGAGCGCGAGCTGCCCGCCGTGCGTGTGGCCGGCGATGATGGCGTCCACCCCGTCTCGCGCCATCGCGTCGAGGACCCGCGTGTACGGCGCGTGGCACACCCCGAGGAAGACATCGCTGCCGGCCGCCCGCTCACCCTCGACCTCGGCATACCGATCGCGGTCCAGGTGCGGGTCGTCGACGCCGACGAACTCGATGTCGAGCCCGGCCACGTGCAGCTTGCCGCGGGCGTTGTTGAGGTCGAGCCAGCCGGCCTCCCGGGTGAAGGAGTCGATCAACTCGCCGACGGGCAGCGTCCGCTCCTCGTCGAGGGCGACGCGGGAATCCTTGCGCAGATAGCGCGCGGGATTCTTCACCTTGGGCGCGTAGTAGTCGTTGGAGCCGAGGGCGAAGACGCCGGGTATGCCGTAGAGCGGCTCGAGCGCCCGCACGGCGGCGGGCACGGCCTGCAGGTGGGCGAGGTTGTCGCCGGTGTTGACGACGAGGTCGGGTTCGAGGTCGGCGAGCCGGCGCACCCACTCGATCTTGCGGGTCTGGCGGGGCACCAGGTGCATGTCCGACATCTGCACGATCCGGATCGGGTCGGCGCCGGCGGGCAGGATCGGCATCGTGAAGCGTCGCAGGACGAAGGCGTTGCGCTCGATGAGGGAGGCGTAGCCGAGTCCGGCGACTCCCGCTGCGGCGAGCGAGCCGGCGGTCCGGACCAGAGGGTGCATCGCTCCAGTCTCCCAGAGGTCACGCGAAATCGTGTTTGCAGCGGATTGGGACAATGGGTGCATGACCGTTTCCAAGGCTTCGCTGCAGTCCGACCTCACCGACGCCATGCGAGCGCAGGACAAGGTGCGCGCCGGCACACTGCGGATGGCGCTGACCGCGATCACCATGGAGGAGTCGGCGGGTGCGCACCACGAGCTGAGCGACGACGAGGTGCTCAAGGTGCTGGCCAAGGAGGCCAAGAAGCGGCGCGAAGCGGCGACGGCCTACACCGATGCCGGGCGCCCCGAACTCGCCGAGGTGGAGAACGCCGAGCTGGCGATTCTGCAGGCCTACCTGCCCGAACAACTCGACGAGGCGGCCGTGGCCGGCATCATCGAGGAGGTGATCGCCGAGACGGGTGCCACCGGTATGGCGCAGATGGGTCCGGTCATGAAGGCCGTCCAGGCCAAGGTGGCCGGCCGCGCGGACGGCAAGGCGGTCGCCGCGGCGGTGCGGGCGGCGCTGGCCAAGAGTTAGGTAAGACGATCTGGCGGTCAGGACAGCCAGATCGTCTTACCTAAAGTCCGCTACCCCTTGGTGCCGGTGTTGCCGGGCGGTTTGGTGACGGTGTTGCCGCTCGGTTTGGTGGACGTGTTGGTCGCCGGCGTCGTGCTGGTGTTGCCGGGCGGTTTCGTGCTCGAATTCGTGCTCGGCGTGTTGGTGTTCGGGGGCGGCTGGTGGACGACGGGGGGCGGCACATAGCCCGTCGACGGCGAAATGCTGATGATGCTGCCCTGGGCGGCGCTGCCTTGGGGTGACTGCGCAGCGATGGTTCCGGCGGGCATCGTGCTCGACACGGGAGACCCGACGGCGACAGTGAAACCCGCTGCTTCGAGCGTCGCCTTGGCGTTGGCCGTCGCCATCCCGATCACGCCCGGGACGGGAGTTTGAATGCCGTAGAGGACCTTCGAACTCGGGGCAGGGAAGGCTTCATCGGGCATGTCCGCGGTGATCTGCTTCATGATGATGCCCCAGAGCGGGGCGGCAATCGTCCCACCGAACACATTGTTGTAGTAGCGCCCGCCGATCGTGATGCCGTCCATCTCGAGTTGCCTGATCGGGGTCCCCACGTAGACCGCGAGGGCCAGACGCGTGGTGTAGCCGACGAACCAGGACTGCTGGTGGCCTTCGTGCGTGCCGGTCTTGCCGGCCGCGGTCTTGAAGAATCCCGCCTGACTTCGAATGCCGGTGGTTCCCGTGCCGCCGGTGATCACGCCCTTGAGCAGTTCATCGGCTCCGGCGACGATGTCCTTGTCCAGGACCTGCTTGCACTTCAGTGCGGGCAGCTTCAGCTTCTTGCCGTCGGAGGTCGTGATCGATTCGATGGGGCTGACGGGGCACCATTTGCCGTTCGCCGCCAGCGTCGCGTACACATTTGCCAGGGTCAGGGGAGGCATCGAGCCGGACCCGAGGACGAGGTTGGACGGATCCGGTGAGATCTCCTGGCCGTTGCCGTCGAAGGCCGAGAGCCGGTTCCACATGTCCCGGACCTTGCAGCCGCCGAGCTTGATCATCGTTGCCGCGAAGGCGGTGTTGATCGAGTCTGCCGTCGCCTTGCGGAACGTCTGGGTCTCGCCGGTGGTCTGGTAGTCGTTGTTGACCGACCAGCCGCCCTGCTGATAAGTGCGGCATTCGTCGATGTAGACGTCGTTGGGGAAGATGTGCGCGTTCGTCGTGCCCACTCCCGCGTGGGGCGCGGGCACCGAACCGTTGACCGGGATGCCGGCCTCGAGCGCAGTCAACAGGGTGAAGACCTTGGCCGTCGAGCCGATGGGGAAACCGAGCGTTCCCCCGTATGCCGTGGGCACCACCCAGCTCTGGGTGGTCCTGCCCACGGTCGACTTCTTGTCCTTGCTCAGCCCGTATTCGGACGTCTGCGCCATCGCCAGCACCTTGCCCGTGCCCGGCTCGATGACGGCAGCCGCGGCTCCGACGCCGGACGGGTCGCCGGCGGGCACCCTGGACCGAAGGTCCTTGAGGATCTGCTGGTTCCAGTCGCTGCGCAGGGTCGTCTTGATCCGCAGGCCACCCCGATTGATCGCCAGGGTGCGCTCGTCGACATTCTTGCCGAGCACCTTGAGGGTCTTCAGATAGGCGATGACGTAGTTGCAGAAGTAGGGCTCGACGCTGCGGTCGCAGGTGCCGCCCTCGGAGTCGCGGATCCGCAGCAGGCTCTTGACGGACGGCTTCTTGGCGCTGGCCGCCTCCTTGGCGGTGATGATGCCAAGGGCAGCCATCCGGTCGAGCACGATGTCGCGGCGCTTCTGGGCGGCCTCGGGGTTGTTGTGCGGGTCGGAACTGCCGGGACTCTGCACGACACCGGCCAGCGTCGCGGCTTGCGTGAGGTTCAGCTCCTTGGCCTTGACGTTGAAATAGTGCCGAGCCGCCGCCTCCACGCCATAGGCCTGGTCGCCGTAATACGCCAGATTCAGATAGCCGGCCAGGATCTGCTTCTTGGTCATCTGCTTCTCGACCTGCATGGCCAGCGCCATCTCGCGCAGCTTGCGGCCGTAGTTGACGTCGACAGCCTCTTCGGCAGCCGCTTCGTCGCCGCGCTTGAGGGCCTCGGCCTGCAGGGTCAGCTTGACGTATTGCTGGGTCAGCGACGAGCCGCCCTGGGTCGCATTGCCGGCCGCGTTGTTGAAGAACGCGCGCGCCGTGCCGCGCACATCGAGCGCGCCGTGCTCGTAGAAGCGGCTGTCCTCGATCGCGATCTGCGCCTTTTGCATGATGGGCGCCACCTTGCTCAGCGGCACCACGATGCGGTTCTGGTCGTATGGCGTGGCAAGCAGTTTGCCGTTGGCGTCGCGGATCTCCGACTGCTGCGAGAGCGCAGTGGTCGTGAAGGTCTTGTCGATATTCTCGAAGGCGTCGATCGCCTTGTTGCTCGAACCGCCCATCGCCCCCACGGCAGGCATGAGCAGGCCCGCAGCGAGCAGGCCCATGGCCACGCTCACCGCGAGGAAGGCGGCCACCAAGGACATCAGGTGTGGCATCGACGCGCGATCCGGGCGGACAGGCATGAGGTTCAGGGTAACTGCCGGACCTGACAACGCCGTTCACGCCGGCACGCGCGCCCGACCGGAGTTCGTCAGGAAAGAATCTCCAATCCGGATGTATCAGCACGTGCCCAACCCCCTCAGTCCCCCGTAGCGGGGAAAGAGAATGGGAGTTGTGGATGAGCGTTCTGGCGCAGATCGAGGCCGGCCACGGCCCGCAGAACTGGGCCGCATTCGGCGCGTGCGCCCAGGCCGACCCGGACGTGCTCTTCGTGCGGGGCAAGGCCCAACACGAGGCGAAACAGGTATGCCGCGAGTGCCCGGTCGCGCTGCAATGTCTCGCCGACGCGCTGGACAACCGGGTCGAGTTCGGCGTCTGGGGCGGGCTGACCGAGCGCGAGCGCCGCGCCATCCTGCGCGCCCACCCCGATGTCACCTCCTGGCAGGCGGTGCTCCTCTGAGGCGAACGCCGGTCAACCCGCGAGATCGGCGCCGACGGTGCGCAAGCCTTCGACGTCGTGGATGTCGCGGGCAGCGGTGGGCACCTGCGTCAGCGCGACCCCGGGATTCGCCGTCCGGAACCGGGCGATCGCGCCCTGGTGCCGGTCGGCGCTGGTGACCAGGTCGGCATGCAGCCGCAGCAGGTCGGCGCTCGCGCTGGACGCCGCCGACCCGGCGTCAAGGGCGTCGGCCGCGTCCTCGGCCCGCCCGCGCGACAGCGCCCCGGCGACCATCTGGACGCGGTTGACGACGACCCCGGCGAGCGGCATACGCTCCGTCGCCAGCCGTTCGACGAAGAACGCGGCCTCCCGCAGCGCATCCCGGTCGGGGGAGGCGACGACGACGAACGCGGTCTCGTCGTCCTGCAACAGGGCATACGTCTGGTCGGCGCGCTCGCGGAAGCCGCCGAACATCGTGTCCAGCGCGGCGACGAACGTCTGCACATCACGCAACAGTTCTCCACCGAGAACGCGCGTCATCACAGTCATCGCCAGCGAGATGGTGGCCGTCGCTGCTTTGAGGTATGCCCGCCCGCCCGCCTTCGCCGGCGCCATCAGGATGCGGATGAAGCGGCCGTCGAGGAAGGAGCCGAGGCGCTTGGGGGCGTCGAGGAAGTCGAGGGCGGAGCGCGACGGCGGGGTGTCGACGACGATCAGGTCCCACCGGGCGTCCGCCGCGCTCTGCGCGCGCAGCTGCCCGAGCTTCTCCATCGCCATGTACTCCTGCGTGCCCGCGAAGGAGGAGGAGACCGCGACATAGAACGGGTTGGACAGGATCTGCTGAGCCTTCTCCGGGGTCGCGTGCTGCTCGACGACCTCGTCGAAGGTCCGCTTCATGTCGAGCATCATCGCGTCCATCGAGCCGCCGGCCGAGGTGTCGATGCCGGACACCGGCCGGGGCGTGTTGTCCAGCGCCGTCAGCCCGAGGGATTGGGCCAGCCGCAGCGCCGGGTCGATCGTCAGGACGACGACGCGGCGCCCGGACTCGGCCGCCCGCAGCCCGAGCGCGGCCGCGGTCGTCGTCTTGCCGACGCCGCCGGAGCCGCAGCAGACGATGATCCGCTTGCCCGGATCGGCGAGCAACGCGTCGATGTCCAGCGCCGGCCCGGCCGGTCTCGTCGAGCCCGGTTTCGTCGAGCCCGCTTGCGTCGTGGCACGCGCCATGTCGTCACACCATCCCTTGCACGTGCAGTTCGTCGGCGAGCACCCGTATGCCGCCCGCCTCCAGCCCGTCCGCCAGCGCCGGGAGGTAGAAGACGGCCCGGCCCTGCTCCTGAATCCGCTGGTCCTGTTCCCCTTGGAGGTCGAGGCGTTCGAGGTGGGCCGCCGCCTCGTCCAGGAGGACGTCGGTCATGCCCTTGGGGTCGGGCACGCCGGCGCCGGCGAGGTCGGCGGCGACGTCGGCGCGCAGCCGGGCGCTGGCCCCGCCGGAGAGGGCCTCGAGGTCCTTGTCCTCGAGGATCGGGTCGCGCACCTGGTTGACGACGATCGCCCCGACCGGCAGGCCTTTGGCGGTCAGGTCGTGGACGGCGTCGAGGCACTCCTGGACCGGCATCTCCTCGAGGAGGGTGACGATGTGCACGGCGGTGATGCGGCTCTTGAGCATCGCGGTGATCGAGTCGGCCTGCCCCTTGATCGGCCCCATCCGGGCCACCTCGGCGACCTCCTCGTTGACCCCGAGGAAGCGGGCCACCCGCCCGGTGGGCGGGGCGTCGAGGACTACCGCGTCATACGTCGGGGTCTTGCCGTGCCGCCCGCGGCCCTCGCGGCGACCCACCGCCTCATACACCTTGCCGATCAGCAGCACATCGCGCAGCCCAGGCGCGATGGTGGTGGCGAAGTCGATCGCGCCGATCTTCTCCAGCAGCGACCCGGCCCGGCCCAGCTTGTAGAACTTGTGCAGGTATTCGAGCAGCGCCGACTTGGGTTCGACGGCCATCCCCCACAGGCTCCCGCCCGACGGGTCGTCGAAGATCAGCGTCTCGGTGTGCGACAGCGGAGGCACATCGAAGGTCTGGCTGATGCCCTGGCGGTCCTCGACCTCGGCGAGCAGCACCTTGCGGCCCTGACCCGCCAGGGCGATGCCGAGCGCGGCCGCGACCGTGGTCTTCCCGGTCCCCCCTTTGCCGGTCACGATATGCAGTCGAACGCCCTGAGCGCCGGGGTAATCACTCACCCCGAAACCATACGTCGGCCCGGTGTCGGCAACCGGCGATAGGGTCGGGTCCATGACTCGATGGGAGTATGCAACGGTCCCGCTGATCGTCCACGCCACCAAGCAGATCCTCGACCAGTGGGGCTCCGACGGCTGGGAACTGGTCCAGGTCGTGCCCGGCCCGGACGGCAACGGCCTGGTCGCCTATCTCAAACGGCCGCTCGACTGAACCCACACAACGCCTTCGCTCCTGCGTCGCTCCGCTATGTCGCGGGGATCCCGGCGCAAGCGGACTGAACCTACAACCCGGAAGGTATGCCGTGTCTGCTGTAGAAGAACGTCTCGCCGAACTCGGACTCACCGTCCCCGACGTCGTGCCGCCGGTCGCGTCGTACGTCCCGGCCGTGCGTCAGGGCGACCTCGTCTTCACCTCCGGGCAGCTGCCGATGGTGGCCGGGTCGATGCCCGCCACGGGCAAGGTCGGCGAGGGCGAGGGGCTGGTCAGCCCCGAGCAGGCCAAGGAACTCGCCCAGGCGTGCGCCCTGAACGCCATCGCGGCCGTCAAGGCCCTGATCGGCGACCTCGACCAGGTCACCCGCGTCGTCAAGGTCGTCGGGTTCGTCGCGAGCGACCCCGCGTTCACCGGGCAGCCGGTCGTCGTCAACGGCGCAAGTGACTTGCTGGGCAAGGCATTCGGCGACGCGGGCATTCACGCCCGCTCGGCCGTCGGTGTCGTCGCGCTGCCGCTCGACGCTCCCGTCGAGGTCGAGATCATCGTCTCGCTCGCCTGATCCCGACGACCACGCGCCCACATGCGTGACTTCCCCTTCCCCGTGAGCGCCGCGACCGCCGCGCACTTCGAGGCATGGACGGCGGCGCCGGGGGAGCCGCCGCCGCCCAAGCTCGCCGCGACGGTCCTGCTGCTGCGCGACGCAGATGCCGGCGCGGTCGAGGTGTTCATGCAGCGCCGGGTCGCCAGCATGGCGTTCGCGGCCCGCAAGGCCGTCTTCCCCGGCGGCAGCGTCGACCCGGGCGACCGGGAGGAGTTGCCGTGGTCCGGGCCGCCGGCCGCTGACTGGGCGGCCGCGCTGGGGATCGATCGGGCCGATGCTGCCGCCCTGATCGCTGCGGCGATCCGCGAGCTCTTCGAGGAGGCGGGCGTGCTTCTCGCGGGCCCGGCCGGCGGCGGTGACGGCCGGCCCGCGGCCGAGTGGCTCGCGCAGGAGCGCGGGCGCATCCTGGCCAGAGAGGCGACCATCGCCTCGGTGCTGCGGGACGGCGATCTGGTCGCCCGGACCGACCTGCTCGGCTTTCACGCCCACTGGATCACCCCCGAGGTCGAGCCGCGCCGCTACGACACGTTCTTCTTCACCGCGCTCTGCCCGCCCGGACAGCACGCCGACGACCAGACCCCCGAGGCCGAGAGCGCAGAGTGGATCGACCCGGCAGCCATGCTCCGCGACGAACGCCCCGCCCTCATGCCGCCGACGATCGTCTGCCTGGAAGACGTGGCCGCCGCCACCAGTGCCGCCGGCCTGGTCCGCATGCGCCGCGACGTCCAGGTCATCCAACCCGTCCCGGTGCGGCACGGGGACGGGTGGGCGATGCGGATGCAGGCGCGGCCATGACGACTCCCGACCCGCGCGGGGTGCTGCCGGCCTGGTCGGGCGGCGAGATCACGACGCACGCCACCTGTGTGCTCTCGCCCAATCCGGGTCCGATGACCCTCGACGGCACGAACACCTGGGTCGTCATGGCACCCGGCGCCGGCGAGGCGATGGTCATCGACCCCGGGCCCCTCGACGAGGACCACCTGCAGGCGGTATGCCGCGTGGTCGAGCGCCGCGGCGCCCGCGTCACGGAGACGATCCTCACCCACGCCCACCTCGACCACAGCGAGGGCGCAGCCCGGTTCGCCGAGCTGACCGGCTGCCGCGTGCGCCCCGTCGGCCCCGGACACGACGACCTGGCCGACGGGTCCGTGGTGAGCGCGGGTGGGGTGGCGCTGCGGGTGGTGGCGACACCCGGTCATACCGCCGACTCCCTCTCCTTCGTCCTCGAGGCGGACCACGCCCTCCTCACCGGCGACACCATCCTCGGCCGCGGGACGACCGTGGTGGCGCACCCCGACGGCGAACTCGCGGCATACCTCGACTCGCTGGAGCGCATCAGGGCGCTCACTGGCGGCGGCGAGGTGGTGACGATCCTGCCCGGTCACGGCCCCGTCATACCCGACGCCCACGGCCTGGTCGGCTACTACCGCACCCACCGCCGCGAGCGGCTCGACCAGGTGCGCCAGGCGCTCGCCGACGGCGCCACCGATGTCGAGGGCGTGCTGCGGCGGGTCTATGCCGACGTGCCCGAAGCGGTCTGGCCCGCAGCCCGGTTGAGCATCCAGGCCCAACTCGACTACCTCGCCGCCCGATAGCGCAGGCGCGGGGTCCCCGCGAGATATCGCAGCGACGTCCTAGACGCCCGCGCGCTTGTGCAGGCGCTCGACGTTCATCAGCAGCACCGCGCGGGCCTCCAGGCGGATCCAGCCGCGCGTGGCGAAGTCGGCCAGCGCCTTGTTGACGGTCTCGCGGGAGGCGCCGACGAGCTGGGCGAGTTCCTCCTGGGTCAGGTCGTGGGCGACGAGCACGCCCTCCTCGACCGGACGGCCGAAACGCTGGGAGAGCTCGAGTAGGGCCTTGGCGACGCGGCCGGGCACGTCGGTGAAGACGAGATCGGCGATGGATTCGTTGGTGCGGCGCAGCCGGCGGGCCAGCGCCGCGAGCAGGGTGAAAGAGACCTGCGGGCGGGCGCTGAGATAGGCGTGCAAGGCGTCGGTGCCGAGCCCGACGAGCTGGGTCTCGGCGACGGCGGTGGCGGTGGCGGTGCGCGGGCCGGGATCGAACAGCGACAGCTCGCCGAACATCTCGCCGGGGCCGAGGATGGCCAGCAGATTCTCCCGCCCGTCGTATGACGTGCGGCCCAGCTTGACCTTGCCCTCGGCAATCACGTAGAGCCGGTCGCCCTGGTCGCCCTCGTTGAAGAGGATGTCGCCGCGCTCCATGCGGATCGGGATCATCGACGACAGCAGATCACTGGTTGCCTGCTCATCGAGTCCGGCGAACAGGGGCGAGCGTCGTAGCACGTCAAGATCCACGGTGCAGAGTTTGCCATGCACGCGCTCTCCGCGTCTCACCTAGGCCCGCCAACGCGCCGACGGAGGGTCAGTCGCTCTGGTCCAGGCCCACGGCGAGCACCCGGCAGGCGTCGCCGCGAACACCGCTCAGGGCCACCTCGATCCCGTCGGAGTGGCTGCCGAAGTCGGCGATGACCACCGAGCCAGCCTCCCGCATCCGCCCGAGCCGGGTCACCTCCCCCTGCACCAGCGAGCGGGCCAGGATCACGGTGCCGTCGGCGAAGAGCAGCCGGGCCACCTTGGGGACGGGGGAGTGGTGGATGGCCCGGAGTGGCACCCGGTGGCTGCGCAGGCTGGCGAGCCGGTCGCTCAGGAGGCGCCGCTGCGTGCTGCCGGCGTCGGCGACGATCCGGGCCAGCCGGTCGGCCACCTCGCCGCTGTCCGCGCCGAACGGATCCGCCGCGCCCCGCCCGCGGCTCCCGCCGCGACGGACGACGACGGCGCCGAGCAGAGCGAGCACGGCGAGGGCGAGCCACTCCATACCCTCACCTCCTCACGCGTCGCCGGCCGGCCGGCCGCGGCGGGCGCGTCGTCGGTCCCGGTCTCTAAGGTATGAGGTGTGCCCGAGTCCTCACTAGCCCGCACCCGCCGCGCGCGGCGGATGTATCGCGAACTCGCGGACTTCTATCCCTACGCCCACTGCGAGCTGGACTTCGAGAGCCCGCTGCAGTTGCTCGTCGCGACGATCCTGTCCGCCCAGACCACCGACGTCGGCGTCAACAAGGTCACGCCGGTCCTCTTCGCCCGCTATCCCGACGCCGCGGCGCTCGCCGGGGCCGACCGCACCGAGATGGAGGAGATCGTCAAGCCGACCGGGTTCTTCCGGGCCAAGACGGACGCGTTGATCAAGCTCGGGGCGGCACTGGAGGAGCGGTATGGCGGCGTGGTCCCGGGCCGCCTGAAGGACCTCGTCACGCTGCCCGGAGTCGGGCGTAAGACGGCGAATGTGGTGTTGGGCAATGCTTTCGGTGTGCCGGGCATCACAGTCGACACCCACTTCGGCCGGCTGGTGCGCCGCTTCGGGTGGACCGAGGAGGAGGACCCGGTCAAGGTCGAAACGGCGGTCGGCGCGCTCATCCCCCGCAAGGACTGGACGATGCTCTCGCACGTGCTGATCTTCCACGGCCGGCGCATCTGCCACGCCAAACGCCCCGCCTGCGGCGCCTGCCCGGTCGCCAAGCTCTGCCCGTCCTTCGGCATCGGCGAGACCGATCCTGGCAAGGCGCTGAAGCTCCTGAAGTACGAACTGGCTCCCGGTCGCGTTGCCGCAGAGGCGAACCGGTGAGCGAGGCGCCGGCTTGGCTGCGCGGGATACCGCAGCGCGTGGCGGAGCTGGACCCGGCCTACTTCCGCGACTTCACCCCACCGCCCGACGCGACCCGGCGCTCGGCGGTGCTGATGCTCTTCGGCCCCGACCCGGACGGCGGCGAGGACGTCCTGCTCACCCAGCGCGGCACGAACCTGCGTTCGCACGCCGGCCAGGTGTCCTTCCCTGGAGGCCGGGTCGACCCGCAGGATGCGGGAGCCGTGGGCGCCGCCTTGCGTGAAGCGGAGGAGGAGGTCGGCCTCGACCGCGCCGGCGTCGAGGTCATCGACACGCTGCCGCCGCTCTATCTGTCGCCGAGCGCGAATGTCGTGACGCCCATCCTCGGCTGGTGGCACAGCCCGTCGGAGGTGTGGGCGGCCAGCGAGATCGAGGTCGAACGGGTGGTGCGGGTCAAGGTCGAGGACCTGGTCAACCCGGCGAACCGCTTCCTCGTGGACACGCCCGTCGGCTATGTCAGTCCCGGCTGGGAGCTGCACGGGCTGTTCGTGTGGGGCTTCACGGCCAAGCTGCTCGACGTCACCTTGCAGCTGGCGGGCCTGATGGAGCCGTGGGACGAGGCCGTCCGGCGCCCGCTGCCGCCGCACCTGTGGCGAAGCTGACCGCTGTCGGCTGTGCTCAGACGGAGGACTTGACCGCCTCGACGGTTTCCTTGGCCTCAGTGATCGCCTGCTCCGGCACCGGCTTGGCCTGGCTGATGGCCTTCTTGCCCATCAGGCCGAGGACGGCAGCGACGAGGAAGAGCAGGGCGGTGACGATGCCGTAGGAGGCGGAGATCGGCAGCCAGATGTCGAGCACCCGGGCCAGGGTGTGGAAGAGGAAGATCAGGCCGAGCAGCCCGAGGAAGGCGGCGGCACCGAGCAGACCCGCGCCCTTGCCGCCGCTCTTCAGGCCGCCGGTCACCTCGGCCTTGGCGAGCGCGATCTCCGACCGGACGAGGGTCGACATCTCCCGGCTGGCGTCGGCCACCAGCTGCCCGATCGTGCGTGACCCGTCCGTGTCGAGCAACCGGCCCGCCTCGTCGACGGGCCGGTTCTCAACAGCGTCATACCGTGTGCTTCCCACGCTGCCACGATAGCGGGTGGATCGGGCGTTCCGGGCGCTCAACCCAGGGTCGGCTGGGCTGCACCCGCCGCGGTCACCTGGTCTGCTCGTACTCGTAGACGTCGGGTATGCCGTCGCCGTCGTCGTCCTGCTCCTCCCGCGCCTCGGCCGCGCGGTAACGCGCATTGCGGGGCACGAGGACCAGGGCGGCCAGACCGGCTGCGGCGAGTGAGCCGAGCAGGACCGCGAGCTTGACGTGCTCGTCGCGGTCGCTGCCGGCGCCGAACGCGAGTTCGCCGATGAGGAGGGAGACGGTGAATCCGATGCCGGTGAGGAAACTCAGCCCGACGACGTCGGCCCAGCCCAGGCCGGGATCGAGGTCGGCCTTGGTGAACCGCGCTGTCAGATAGGTGCCGCCGAAGACGCCGACGACCTTGCCGATCACCAGCCCGGCCATCACGCCGAGCGCGACCGGGTCGGAGATCGCCTCGCCGAACCCGCCGCCGACCACCCGCACACCGGCGGCGAAGAAGGCGAAGACCGGCACGGCGAGGGCTGCGGACAGCGGGCGCAGGCGGTGCTCGAAGACATGGGCGACATCGGTTTTCGGGCCGTGCACACTGACGGCGGGCATCCGCCCCTTCCGCGGGCGGACCGGGACCACGAGCCCGAGCAGCACCCCGGCGACGGTGGCGTGGACCCCGGACGCGTGGACCAGCCCCCACGTGAGCAGGGCCAGCGGGACGAGCAGCAGCGGGTAGGTGATCCGGCGCTGGACCAGGAAGGTGAACGCCGCCAGCGGCGCGACGGCGAGCAGCAGCGGCATACCCGCGAAGTCGCTCGTGTAGCCGATGGCGATGATGACGATGGCGATGAGATCGTCGACCACGGCGAGGGTGAGCAGGAAGGCGCGCAGCGCGGCAGGCAGGTGGGAGCCGAGGACGGCGAGCACGGCGAGCGCGAACGCGATATCGGTCGCGGACGGGATCGCCCAGCCGCGCAGCGCATCGCCGGTGCCACCGGTCGCGCGCGTGACGATCAGGTAGGTCGCCGCGGGGACGATCACCCCGCACACGGCGGCGACGATCGGCACGGCGGCGCGCCTGGGATCACGCAGGTCGCCGACGAGGAACTCGCGTTTCAGTTCCAGCCCCGCGACGAAGAAGAAGATCGCGAGCAGGCCGTCCGCCGCCCATTGACCGAGCGTGAGCTTCAGGTGCCCCCAGTCCACGCCGACCGACAGGTCGCGCAGGGCGGCGTAGGACTCGTGCCACGGGCTGTTGGCCCAGGCGATGGCGAGGAGGGCGGCGAGCAGCAGCAGGGCGCCGCCCACGGTCTCGGTGCGCAGGGCCGCTTTGAGCGCGGTGGCCTCGGGCCAGGACGGACGCGAGAAAATGCGGCCGCGGACAGGAGGGATCGTCATGACGGTCACCTTCGGGTCGGGTCGTTCGGGGTAAATGCCGACCAGACTTCCCGGCGCTCCGTCACCTATTTTAACCCGCTTCGGGTATGCCGTCCGCCCACCTCAGCGGGCGGCATCCGGTGGGTCGTCGGGTGGGGCGGGCGCGGCCCAACGCGATCCGGCGGTCAAGGTGCTCGGCGGTTTGCGATTCCAGGTCGCAGTCGGCTCCGGGGTGCCCCCGCTGGCGGCTGTCGGAGGCCGTGTCTACAGTGCCGGGCATGACGACGGGGGATGAGCGCACGGCGCTCTTGGATCAGTTGAAGCAGCTGTGGGAGCTCGTGGGTGGCCACGAGGTGCGGGCCGGTGGGCCTGCATTGGTCGAGGAGCTGACCGGGCACTTCGGCAGTGCGCCGCACGAGATGGCGGTGCTCACCGAAGAGGTGGCGAACCACCGCTTCGTCGACTTCGACATCGCCCTCGAGGTTGTTGCGGCGCGCGACGCCGGACACCGGGCGATCGGCATCGGCGGCGGCGAGTCTCGCTACCACCACAACTTCTCCGACATGATCCAGCCGCCGGGCGTCGGCTTCGGCGGGGGGCGCTTCCCGCTCGCCCAGGTCGACTACGCCAATGTCGCCACCGGCCCCGACACCGAGCGTGCCGCGATTGCGTTCGGGATCCGCCTCTTCCGGTATGCCGGCGTGCCGGTCGCCGTGCTGCTGCGCAAGGCGAATCCCTATCGCGGACGCGGTTCCGCGACGCTCGAGGTCCTCTGCCCCGACCAGTCGACGGCCGCCCGCCTGCTCGACGAGCTGCGCGAGATCTCGTTGCAGCGCAGCGTGCTTCGCGGTCAGGTCGTCGGCCTCGCCTACTCGGGATACGAGCAGGCCGAAGAGGGGCTGACGTTCATTGCGCGCCCCAACCTGACGGCCGATCAGGTGATCCTCCCCGAGGGCGTCCTGGAGCGGGTGGTCGATCACGTGGTCGCCATCGCCGCCCACGCCGAGATGCTCGCGGCGCACGGCCAGCACCTCAAGCGCGGGGTGCTGCTCTTCGGCCCGCCCGGCTCCGGCAAGACGCACACCGTGCGGCACCTGCTCAGCATCACGCCCGGACACACGGTCGTGCTCCTCGCGGGGGACACGCTGCGGTTCGTCGGCCTCGCCGCCAAGCTCGCCCGCGCCATGCAGCCGGCGATCGTCGTGCTCGAGGACTGCGACCTGATCGCCGAGGACCGCGACATGCACCACGGCGCCAAGCCCCTGTTGTTCGAGGTGCTCGACGCGATGGACGGCCTCGACGCCGATGCCGATGTCACCTTCCTGCTGACGACCAACCGGGTCGAGGCGATGGAGCGGGCGCTCGCGCAGCGTCCCGGCCGGGTCGACCTGGCCGTCGAGGTGCCGCTGCCCGACGAGGCCGGCCGGCTCGCGCTGCTCCGGCTCTATGCCCCGGTCGGCGCCTTCGGTGAGGAGGTGCTCGCCGAGACGGCGGCCCGCACCGCGGGCACGACCGCGTCATTCAGCAAGGAACTGATCCGCCGGGCCGTGCTCGCCGCCGCCAAGGAGGGACTGGAGCCCTCGGATGCACACCTGCGCGGCGCGAACGATGTCATCCTCGCCGACGGCGAGCGTCTCTCCAGGGCGCTGCTCGGTGTCCAGGATTCCGGGGTGCCCGGCCACGGCGCCGATCCTCGCGCCACTCCCGACGGGTCGGGCAGCTTTCACCTGATCTGACCGGCCGTCAGGCGTGGGCGTGCTCGCCGAGGAGCCGGTGCGCCGAGACGTCGTCGACGGTGTCGAAGAAGCCGCCGACGACGTCCTCGAGTTGGTCGAGGTTCTCGGCGGCGAAGAGCACCGACTGGTAGGTCGTGATGTCGTAGGGGATCGTGGCCATCTGGTGCAGGTCGAGCGGACGGATCTCCATGTGGGAGTAGGCGTCCATCTCCCCGAACGAGGACAGGATGCCGGCGCCGTAGGCCTTGAGGATGCCCTCCTCCCAGATCACGCCGAACTCCATCGAGAACCAGAAGACGTCGGCGACGGCCTTGACTGCGGCGTCGGTCTCCAGCCGGCGGGTGGCAGCCCCGGCGGCCTCGGTCAGCCGGGCGAAACGCGGCGACGCGAGCTGGTTGGCGTGGCCGATGACCTCGTGGATGACGTCGGGTTCGGGGGTGTAGAGCGGCTGGCTGGGGTGGCGCAGGTACTGCGTTGAGTGGAACACGCGCTCACCCAGCGCCCCGTAGAACTCGCGCAGCGGCACCAGGCCGGGGGCCGCGGCATACGACCATCCGGTGAGCGGGAAGAGGTGCTCGGTCACCATCGCCAGCTGCGGCACCCGATCGGCGGGCAGCCCGAGGGCGGCCTTGCCGCGCAGGTATTCGGAGTGGGCGTGGCGTTGGTGCTTGGGCGCGAGTTCGGCGCCGGCGATCCGCCAGACCTCGTTCTCCTCGGCCGTGTAGCCGATCAGCGGCACGGGGGTGCCGGGCTCCCAAGCGAGGGCGGCGGCCGCGATCTCGCCGCGGCGGGCCAGGTATGCCGGGTCGTTCAGTCCCGGATGATCGGCGCCCAAGTGCACCTCGACGGAGCCGTCGGCGCCGACGGTCACGGGGGAGTAGAGCTGGCCTTCCTCGAACATGGCGGCCCCTTTTCGTGCGTGCGCGACCACCTCGTCGCGCGGTTGGCCCAGGGAACCAGATCGGGAGCGAGCTGGCTAGAGTGTCTTCCGAGGGCGGGCAGTTAGCGCACTATTGCCTAGCGATCAGCGGGCCATGCTGGACGAAATGTCCAGTATGGCCCCGCTGACGGGTCGGCGGTCGGGTCAGCCTCCGGAGCCGAGCCCCTGGGCGATGGAGTTCATCACCGAGGAGTCGGCGAGGGTGGTGACATCGCCGATCTCGCGGCCCTCGGCGACGTCCTTGAGCAACCGGCGCATGATCTTGCCAGAGCGGGTCTTGGGCAGTTCGGGCACGATCATGATCGTGCGCGGCTTGGCGATCGGGCCGATCTCCTTGGCCACGTGGTCGCGCAACTCCTTGACCAGATCCCCGCCCTCCCCGACCTCGTCGGCCTCCTCGATGTGCTCCTCGCGCAGGATGACGAAGGCCACGACCGCCTGGCCGGTCGTCTCGTCGTTGGCACCGACGACGGCCGCCTCGGCGACCTTCGGGTGGCTGACGAGCGCCGACTCGATCTCGGCGGTGGACAGGCGGTGCCCGGAGACGTTCATGACGTCGTCGACCCGGCCCAGCAGCCAGATGTTGCCCTTCTCGTCATATTTCGCCCCGTCGCCGGCGAAGTAGTACTTCGGGCCGAACCGGCTCCAGTAGGTCTGCTTGTAACGCTCCGGGTCGCCCCAGATGCCGCGCAGCATCGCCGGCCACGGCTTGGTGAGCACCAGGTAGCCGACCTTCTCGGCCTCGGTGAACGGCCGGCCCTCGTCGTCGAGGATCTCGGCGCTGATGCCGGGGATGGGCTTCTGCGCCGACCCGGGCTCGAGCGTGGTGACGCCCGGCAGCGGCGAGATCATGATCGCCCCGGTCTCGGTCTGCCACCACGTGTCGACGATCGGGCACCGGTCGCCGCCGATCCACTTGCGATACCAGAGCCAGGCCTCGGGGTTGATCGGCTCGCCGACGGAGCCGAGCAGGCGCAGCGAGGACATGTCGAACTTCTCGGGGATCTCGTGGCCCCACTTCATGAACGTGCGCACCGCGGTCGGGGCGGTGTAGAGGATCGTCACCTTGTACTTCTCGACGATCTCCCACCAGCGGCCCTGGTGCGGGGTGTCGGGGGTGCCCTCGTACATCACCTGCGTCGCCCCATTGGCCAGCGGTCCGTAGACGATGTAGGAGTGCCCGGTCACCCAACCGATGTCGGCGGTGCACCAATAGACATCGGTGTCGCGGTGCACGTCGTGCACGACGGCGTTGGTGTAGGCGCACTGAGTCAGGTAGCCGCCGGTCGTGTGGAAGATGCCCTTCGGCTTCCCGGTCGTGCCGGAGGTGTAGAGGATGAACAGCGGGTGCTCGCTGTCGTGGGGCTGGGCCTCGTGGGTCTCGCTCGCCTCGTCCACCACGTCCGACCACCAGATGTCACGGCCCTCGGTCCAGGGGGTGTCCTGGCCGGTGCGCTTGACGACGAGGACCTTCTCGACGGTCGTCTCGGCGTGCTCGAGTGCGGCGTCGACGGCCGGCTTCAGAGCGCTCGGGGCGCCGCGGCGATAGCCGCCGTCGGCGGTGATGACCAGCTTGCACGCCGCGTCGTTGATGCGGGTGTTGAGCGCCTCCGCGGAGAAGCCGCCGAAGACGACCGAGTGCGGTGCGCCGATCCGCGCGCACGCGAGCATCGCGATGGCCGCCTCGGGGATCATCGGCAGATAGATGGCGACGGTGTCGCCCTTGCCGAGTCCGAGAGCCTCGAGCGCGTTAGCGGCCTTGCAGACCTCCCGTTGCAGATCGGCATACGTGATGGTGCGGGTGTCGCCCGGTTCGCCCTCGAAGTGGATGGCGACCTTGTCGCCGCGGCCCTCCTCGACATGCCGGTCCACGCAGTTGTATGCCGCGTTGAGCTCGCCGCCGGCATACCACTTGGCGAACGGGGCGTCCGACCAGTCGAGGGTCTGCTCGAAATCCTTCGCCCACGTGATCCGGGTGCGGGCCTGCTCGGCCCAGAAGCCCTCATGGTCGGCGGCCGCGGCGTCATACATCTCCGCTGTGCCATTGGCCTGCGCCGCGAACGCGGCGTCCGGCGGGAACGTGGGGTGGCTGGCCGACAGGCTCTCTTCCGTGGACACGGGTGGCTCCTTCGCGAAACGACGATGTTGGCACCCACCCTGGCAGGCGGACGCCAACACCTCAACCGAACCTTCGCGGCGGCGCGTTGGGCGGGCACCTGGCTCGCCCAGCGGTCGGGTCGATGCTGGCCTGGTGCGGCAGCTGACTGCGCACCGGGACGCCGGACTGCGGGTGATCCTCGTGACCGGCCGGTGCCTGGAGGATCTGGACCGGGACTTCGCCGACGTGGTCGCGGCCGTCGAGGCAGTGGTCGCCGAGAACGGCGCGCTGCTGCGGATCGACGGCGAGGTCGAGGAGTTGCAGCCGCCGGTGTCGACGTAGGTCCGAGACGCGCTTGGCCGGGCGGGCATCACTTTTCGCCCGGGCCGGGTGATCCTCGACTGCCGGGCGGACGACGCGCTCGCCATCGCCGGCATCCTCGGCGACCTCGGCTCGGACGTGCAGGCGATCCGCAACCGGGGCCAGCTGATGCTCTTGCCCGCCGGCGTGACCAAGGCCTCGGGTCTGGCCGCCGCCCTCCACGCGCTCGGGATCTCGCCCCACAACACGATGGCCGTCGGTGACGCCGAGAACGATCTGGCCATGCTGCATCTCGCTGAGGTCGCAGTGGCCGTGGCGAACGCCCTGCCCGCCGTGCTCGAGGCGGCCGACCTGGTGCTACCGCTGGAGGCCGGCGCCGGCGTCCAGTCCCTCCTGACGCACCCGATCCTCACCGGCGAGGCGCGGATGACGATCCCGAGGCGCGACCTGCGGATCGGGGAGACCGCCGCCGGGCAGCCGGTGACGGTGCCGGCGGCAGACGCCAACATCCTGATCACCGGGGAGAGCGGGTCGGGCAAGTCGCACCTGGCCGGACTGCTCATCGAACGGTGGCTGGCCGCGGGCTATTCGGCGCTGATCATCGATCTCGAGGGGGACTATCTCGGGCTCGACCACCTGACGAACGTGGTGGTCCTCGGTGGGGAGGAGCCGCCGGTCGCCGTCGAACTGATGGCCCTGCTGCGCCAGGCGGGCGTGTCGGCGGTCGTCGATCTGACGGGGGTCGCGCCCCAGCGGATGCCCGACTACCTCGAACACCTCGCCGACGTCATCGCCGCCGAGCGGGCCGAGTGGGGCCTGCCGCACTGGATCGTGCTCGACGAGGCGCAAGCCTTCGCCGGGGCCGTTACTGCGCTGCACCGCATCATCCGCCCCTCCGATCGCGGCTACTGCGTGATCACCTATCGCCCGCAGGACCTGCGACGCGACCTGCTGCACAGTGTCGACATCCAGCTGACTCCCCTGCCCTCGGCGCTCTCCTCCCCGCACGAGGCAACCATCGTCAGCAGCGATTCTCCCAGCCGGCGGTTCGTCATGGATCCCCGCCGCACCCGGCACGTCCGGCACTGGCACAAGTACACGACCCAAGCGCTGCCGGAGGATCTGTGGTTCACCTTCACCGAGCCGTCCGGCAAGGTCATCGGCCACGCCTCGACCATCGCCGAGTTCGTGCGTGGCGTCCGGTCCGTGGACGCGGGTGTGATCTGGTGGCATCTTTCGCGCGGCGACTTCTCCCGGTGGCTCGCGATCAGCCTCGGTGATCCGGACGCCGCCGCCCTGGCCGCCACTACCGAGCGCGACGCGATCGCCCGCCACGCCGCCGACATTCACTCCGCCCGGCGACGGCTGCTCGCACTGATCGAGGACTTCTACCGACTCGCTCCCGATCCCGCTCCCGAGGCCGAGGCCGAGCCCGAGCCGGCCTGACCGACCCGGCCCGCACTCCGCATAGCCGGAAGAAAGAGCGAAGCGGGCGGCATACCGAGGATCGGTATGCCGCCCGCTTGCGTTGCGGGAGAATCGGGCTCAGTGCTCCAGCGCCTTCGCGACGCCGTGGCCGGTGAGGGAGCGCACCTCCATCTCCGCATACTTTTCCGCGTCGAACTCCTTGGACGTGACCGTGCCGAGCCAGCCGAGGAAGAAGGCCAGCGGGATCGAGACCAGACCCGGGTTGTCGAGCGGGAACCAGTGGAAGTCGATGTCCGGGTTGGTGACCATCGACGGGGACAGGCCGGTCTTGGGGTCCGCCGCCTTGCCCGAGACGACCGGGCTGAAGATGATCAGCCCGATGGAGGCGATCAGGCCGCCGTAGATCGACCAGAGTGCGCCGCGGGTGTTGAAGCGCTTCCAGAACAGCGAGTAGAGGATCGTCGGCAGATTCGCCGACGCCGCGACGGCGAACGCGAGCGCCACGAGGAAGGCGATGTTCTGGCTCTTGGCGAGCATCCCACCGAAGATGGCGACCAGGCCGATGGCGATCGCCGAGATGCGCGCGATGCGCACCTCCTGCTCCTGCGTCGACTGGCCCCGCTTGAAGACCTCCTTGTAGAGGTCGTGCGCGAACGTCGCCGACGCGGTGATCGTCAGGCCGGCGACGACCGCGAGGATGGTCGCGAAGGCGATGCCGGAGACGATGCCGAGCATCCACGAGCCGCCGAGTTCGAAGGCGAGCAGCGGTGCCGCAGAGTTCTGCTTGCCGGGGGCCGCGTTGATCGCGTCCGGGCCGACAAGGGCGCCGGCGCCGAAGCCGATGACCAGGGTCAGCAGATAGAAGCCGCCGATGAGCCAGATGGCCCACTCGACCGACTTGCGGGCGGCCTTGCTCGTCGGGACGGTGTAGAAGCGCTGCAGTACGTGCGGCAGACCCGCGGTGCCGAGAACCAAGGCCATCGACAAGGAGATGAAGTCGATCTTCGCCAACGTGGTCACGCCGTACTTGGTGCCGTAGTGCAGCAGGTTCTCCGCGCCCGCGGCGGTCTTCGGGTTGGTCGAGGTCTTCGCGACATCGACGGAGTCGGTGAAGAGGCCGGACAGGCTGAAGCCGTACTTGCCCAGCACCCAGACGGTCATGATCGCCGCGGCCGAGATCAGCAGCACAGCCTTGATGATCTGCACCCACGTGGTGCCCTTCATGCCCCCGATGAGCACGTAGGTGACCATGACCGCGCCGACGACGGCGATGACGAGGTTCTGCGCCGTCTCACCGGACACGCCGAGCAGGAGCGAGACCAGCCCGCCCGCGCCGGCCATCTGAGCCAGCAGGTAGAAGAGCGAGACACACAGCACCGACACCGAGGTCGCGATGCGGACCGGACGCTGCTTGAGGCGGTAGGAGAGGACGTCGGCCATCGTGAACCGGCCGGTGTTGCGCATCAGCTCGGCGACGAGCAGGAGCGCGACGAGCCAGGCGACGAGGAAGCCGATGGAGTAGAGGAAGCCGTCCATCCCCTGCAGGGCGATGGCGCCGGCGATGCCGAGGAAGGAGGCCGCCGACAGATAGTCGCCGGCGATCGCGATGCCGTTCTGCCGGCCGGAGAAGGCGCCGCCGGCCGTGTAGTACTGCTCGGCGGTCTTCTTGCCGGAGGCCACCTTCACCACGACCGTCAAGGTGACGAGCACGAAGATGACGAAAATGGCGATATTGAGCTTGGCGTTGCCGACTGTCGTGGCGGCGGCGAGAGAGGTCAGTGCGGCCATGGGTCAGTGCTCCTTGACGCCGTCGAGTCGGGAGCCGATCGCGTCGGCCAGGGGGTCGAGTTCGCGGTTGGCCCACCGTGCGTAGATGAACGTGATCGCGAAGGTCGTGAGGAACTGCAGGAACCCGAAGACCAGGCCGATCGTGATCTTGCCGAACAAGAATCGGTTCATGAAGTCCTGGGCGAAGATGGACAAGAGGACGTAGAGGAAGTACCAGACAAGGAAAAAGGCCGTCACCGGGAAGACGAAGCCGCGGAACTTCTTGCGCAGCGTCTGGAACTCTTCACTGGACTGGACCGCCTGATAGGCCTCGCTGGTGGTGGGCTGTTGGGCGCTCATTGCGGCCACCTCCATGCTGACGCGGCGTGCCTCGGTGCGCGCCGTCTGTGGGGCACAGCTTTCTGGGTATGCCGCGGCCCCGGCTAGCAGGCACGCGCGGTGTCGCGCCGGGCGGGTGCCGGGGTCGCCGGATGGGTCCGCGTCACGCGCCGAGCGGTTGGTTTCGCGCGATGAGCGGCCGGATCACGGGGTGATCACGGTGGCAGGAGCGATTCGGGGGTATGCAGTCGGCTGAGGGTCCGGTTGGTGTGCGGGGGGACTTTGCCGGGGGTGAGCCGGGAGACGACGACCATCGTCACGAACGCGAGCGGCACGGACCAGGCCGCCGGTTGGGCGAGCAGCAGCCCGGGCCAGCCGTGCGGTTCGACGTGGAGGAAGGCCGCGCCCAGGGTGACCAGGGCACTGAGGGTGCCGACTGCGAGGCCCGCCAGGGCGCCGGTGGTGGTGAGGCGGTGCCACCACACGCCGAGCACGAGGAGGGGGGCGAAGGTCGAGGCCGCCACGGCGAAGGCGAGGGTGACGGTCGCGGCGAGGCCGAGCGGCTCGACGACGCGGGAGAGCAGGGCCGGGACGATGACGGCGACGGTGGCCGCCATGCGGTAGCTCACCGAACTGTGCGCGTCCTCCCCGGTGCGCCGCGCCACGAGCGGCCGAAGGACGTCCTGATCGACGACGCCGGCGACCGAGATGACCAGACCGGACGCGGTGCTGAGGAAGGCGGCGAAGGCGCCGCCGGCGAGCACCGCGGTCAGCAGCGTCGCGCTGCGGCCGTCGGTCATCGCCTCCGGCAGCTGCAGCGCCATCGTGTCGACGCGGGTGCCGGGGGCGAGGTGCGGCAGATGGATGTGGCCGAGCACGGCATACACCGGAGGGAAGATGTAGAACCCGCCCAGCAGCGCGAGGACACCGACGGTCGTGCGGCGGGCGTCGCGGCCGTCGGGGTTGGTGTAGAAGCGGACGAGCACGTGGGGCAGCCCCATCGTCCCGAGGCACAGTGCAAGCATCGTGCTGTATGTCGTGTAGAGGCCCGCCGGGTCGGTGCTCGGCACCGCCCAGTCGCCGAGTTCCACCGGCCCGGAGGAGTGTTGGCTCCAGATCGCCAGCAGCACGAAGGCGGGGATCGCGATGGCGGTCAGCTTGATCCAGTACTGCATCGCCTGCACCAGCGTGATCGAGCGCATGCCGCCGACCGCGACCGCGGCGAGCACGACGACGGAGACGAGCAACGCGCCGATCCACGCGGGCCAGCCGGTGGCCTGCCGCAGCGCCAGGCCCGCCCCCTGGAACTGGGGAAGCAGATAGAGGAACCCGATCCCGACCGTGAGCAGGGAGGCGAAGCCGCGGATCTGCCGGGACTCCAGGCGCAACTCGGCGAAGTCAGAGAGGGTGTAGGCGCCGGAGCGGCGCAGCGGGGCGGCGACGAGGACGAGCAGCACCAGGTAGCCGACGGTCCACCCGACGGGGAACCAGAGGATGTCGATCCCCCGCTGATACATCAGTCCCGCAACCCCGAGAAAGGATGCGGCAGAGAGATATTCGCCCGCGATGGCGCTTGCGTTGCGGCGCGGCGTGACCGTGCGTCCGGCGACGTAGAAGTCGGAGGTGGCCCGCGACATACGCAGCCCCAAGGTGCCGACCGTGACGGTGAGGACGCAGACGAGCGCGATGGCCGCCAGGCTCGCCGGACGCATCAGCCGCGCCCGACCACGTCGACGAAGGCCGCCTCGAGACGCTCGCTCGCGCGCACGTAGTAGCGGGCGCTGATGACGATCGCGGGATAGACGACCAGACCGAGGGTGACCCACGGCAGGGGGAGCGGGCCGAGGGTGACGGTGCGCGTCTGCGGCAGCATCGCAAAGAGGACCGGGACGCCGCCCAGGAGCAGGACCGCGAGCAGCAGCAGACTCAGCGCGAGCCGCAGTTGGGCGCGCATCAACCCGCGGACGTAGATCTCGCCGAGGACGGTCTGGTCGCTCAGTTCGTCCGCAACGGGCCGGGCGGTATGCCGTGGGGCCGAGCGCCGCGACGCCGTCACGCGAACGCGCTCCGACGGCGGCCGCTGCGCGGGACTCATGGCGCCGACGGGCGGGCGAGCAGTTGCTGGCGCAGGTCGCGCATGTGCCGCCGGCTCACCTGCAGGTCGGCCTCGCCCACGCGGACCGTCGCGCGGCCGCGGTCCATCCGCACCTGGGTCACATGCTTGAGCGACACCAGGGTACTGCGGTGGATCCGAACGAATCCGGCTGCCGCCCAACGCTCTTCGAGGGTGTTGAGGGAGATGCGCACGAGGTGGGAGCCGATCTCGGTATGCAGCCGGGCGTAGTCGCCGTGAGCCTGGACGTAGCGGATGTCCTTGCGGGAGACGAAGGTCGTCACCCCGCCGAGTTCGACGGGAATGGTCTCATCGTCGTCCTGGGGTTCGGCCGGTGCGCTGATGGCGGCGGCCGCGACCCGGCGGACCGCCTCGGCCAGCCGCTCCGGGCGCACCGGCTTCATGACGTAGTCGATGGCGTCGATCGCGAAGGCGTCGACGGCGTGCTGGTCGTGGGCGGTGACGAAGACGACCGCCGGACGGGTGGCGAAGCGCGCGAGGACGCGAGCCAACTCCATACCGTCAAGTCCCGGCATGGAGATGTCGGAGAAGACGACATCGACCTTTTCGTCCTCGAGGACGCGGAGGGCATCGGTGCCGGACGCGGCGACGAGGACATGCGCAATGCGCTCGTCCTGCTCGAGCAGGTATCGCAACTCGGATCGCGCGGGGGCCTCGTCGTCGACGACGAGAGCAACGAGGGCAGGACTGCTGATCATGATCCGGCCAGCCTATTGTCGCCGGCCGTGATCGCGGCAGGGAGGAACTTGGGGACGCGGAAACTGACCCGCATGCCCGCCCCGGGAGCGGTCTCGACGACCAGGCCGCGTTCGTCGCCGTAGATCGTGCGCAGGCGTGCATCGACATTGCCCAGTCCGTGCGAGTCGGTGTCGGCGGTCCCGTCGAGGACGGCCTGGATGTGGGCCGGGTCGGCTCCGACACCGTCGTCCTCGACGACGATCTCGGCCTCCGCGCCGCGGTCGGCCGCGGTGATCGAAACCGTATGGGCGCCTTCGAGATTGGCGATGCCATGACGCACCGCATTCTCGACGAGCGGCTGGATGGCGAGGTAGGGCACGGTCACCGACAGCACCTCCGGCGCGATGAGCAGCGAGACCTGCAGGCGCTCACCGAAACGCGCCTGCTCCAGGACCAGGTAGCGCTCCACATTGCGCAGCTCGTCGGCAAGCGTCGTGAACGCGCCCCCCTTGCGGAGGGCGTAGCGGGTGAAGTCGGCGAACTCGAGCAGCAGGTCGCGGGCACGGGCCGGGTCGGTGCGCACGAAGGAGGCGATCGCACCGAGCGAGTTGTAGATGAAGTGCGGTGAGATCTGCGCGCGCAGGGCGGCCAGCTCGGCCTCGGTGGCGCGAGAACGTTCTTTGCTCAGCTCGGCCAGTTCGACCTGCGCCGACAGCCAGCCGGCGACCTCGGCCGTCGCGCGGGCCAGGCCGGCGTTGGCATGCGGGCCGTATGCCGCCAGCGCGCCGACCACCCGCCCCTCGCAGACGATCGGGGCGATGACGGCAGCCCGGATGGCGCAGTCCACATCGGTGCAGGCGACCTCGCCGTGGTCGAGGACGGCGGTATGGCCGTCCCGCAGCACCGGTTCGGCGAGCTTGGCGACGGCGCCGGCGTGGTGGTTGTGGGCGCCCTCCCAGGTGACGGTTCCGCTCTGGTCGATCAGGGAAAGGGCCGGGGTGTCGAGGAGGGTCCGCAGGTGGCGTGCGGCCTTGGCCCCGCCGGCCGGCGTCAGCCCTGATCCGAGGTGGCGTGCCGCCCGGGCCGCCGTATGGAGCGTCTCGTAGGTCGCCCGGTTGGCGTCGCTGAGGAATCCCCGGGACCGGCCGCGCACCGTGACCACCAGGCGGATCCCCAGCCAGATGAGGAAGACGATCAGCACGGTCACCATCGCCGTGGGCAGATCGAAACCTCGCATCCCGCCAGGGTAGGGCTCACCTCGCAGGTCGCGCAGGAAGACTCGGATGCCGCCGCCGGGCGGCCCCGGCGGGGAACGGTGCGGCCCCGGCTGGGGGGAACAGGTGCGGGGTGCGGGTGCCGCCGGGCGGCCCCGGCTGGGGGGAACAGGTGCGGGGTGCGGGTGCCGCCGGGCGGCCCCGGCGGGGAACGGTGCGGCCCCGGCTGGGGGGAACAGGTGCGGGGTGCGGGTGCCGCCGGGCGGCCCCGGCCGGGAACGGTGCGGGGAACGGTGCGGCCCCGGCTGGGGGGGAACAGCCGGGGCCGCTGCGGGCGATGCCCTCGGGGGGTAGGCACCACACGCAGGTTGCTCAACCCGAAGGGAGCGACCTGCCTCAATCCTTGGGCAAATTGGCGGATCATGCAACAGCAACGCCGCATGTGGCGCCGACAACTTTTCGTGGGACGAGATAAATGCGGCGTACGCCCGCCCACCGCATAGGGTGCCGGGGTGTCCGATGCGCTCGCCGCTCTCCAGTCCCTCGCCGCTGACGAGCGGGTCACCGCGGCGTCGGACCGGGCGCGGGAGGCGTGCACGCAGTTGCGCTGGCACCAGGCGCTGCGCCGCCGCATACCGGAGGCGGCAGCCGAATCGCGCGTGCGGGGAGCGTGGGCCAGCGGCGAACTGGACGGCGCGCGCAGCAGCATCGAGATCGTCCGGGACCTGATGCGCGGGGCCCGCGAACCGTCGCCCGACCCGGACCCCGCAGAGCGGGTGCTGCACGGGGCGATCGCGGCGACGGCGGCGACGGAGGGTCTGGTGGCGTCGGTGCGTTCGGCTCCGCGACAGGCATACGCCCGGCTCCACCTCGCCGCTGCCTCTCACCTGGTGGACAGCGGCGACCTCGGCCGGCCGCGGACGAGCGCCGAGTGCGCGGAGTTCTCCCTCCTGGGGCCGGCCCCGGATGCCGCCGAAGCGGCCGCCCGGCTGTTCGCGCTCGATGACGTCATCGCAGCCGATGACCTGCCCACCCTGCTCGTGGTCGCCATCGCGCACGCTGAGATCGTCCATGCCCGCCCGTTCGCCCGCGGCAACGGTCTTGTCGCCCGGGCGCTGAATCGCGTTCTGCTGCAGGCGTGCGGACTTGACCCCACGGGGGTGGTGGTCCCGGAAGCCGGCCACGGCGCCCAGGGGGGTGTCGCCTATCACGGAGCCTTACAGGCATACGGTTCGGGCTCCCTCGCGGGCCTGATGCTGTGGATCGACCACTGCGCCGACGCCGTCGTGGCGGGTGCGCGGGAGGGCGGCGAGATCGCCGATGCAGTTCTCGCGGGCCGTTTTTCGGCGACACCCACGCAGCCGGGCTGACGAAGTTATCCACAGCCTCGCTGGGTGTCGGTAGCCCGATCGGCCGGTTGTCGGCACGCTGAGGGGCATGACGATTCTTGGGGTGGTGAGTGGGTCCGGCGGCGCCGGCTGCTCGACATTGGCGGCCGCGCTGGGGGTGCAGGCGGCGGCGCTCGGGGGCACGGCCGTCGTCGTCGACGGCGACCCGGTCTGCGGCGGCCTGCAGGTCACGACAGGGGTGGAGCACCTGCCCGGCCACCGCTGGGCCGAACTCGCCGAGGTCGACGGGGTGGTCGATGGCTCGCGGCTGCGCGAACGGCTTCCGCAGGCGGACGGCTGCGCGGTGTTGTCGGGTGGCCGGGTCAGTTCCACCCTGACTGCGCTGAGCCCGGAACCGGTGCCGCCCACCGCTTTCGACGCCGTTCTCGACGGCCTGGAGCGCTCCTGCGATCTCGTCGTCGTCGATTGGGGCCGGCAGCTGCGGCCGGGGCAGGGCGCGAGTCTCTATCTGCTCCCGCTCACCGCTCGCGGCATCGCCGATGCGCAGGCATGGCTTGCGCAGTTCGACGCCGAGCAGTTGGCCGGCGTCGTCACCCGGTCCCGTCGTGGCCGGCGCAAGCTGGCCGAGGCCGCTGCTGCAGGTCTCGGGCTGCCCCTGCTCGGCGAGGTGGTCGACGATCGGCGGGTCGCCGTGGCCGAGCGGCGGGGTGGTATGCCGGGTGCCGGCCGCGGACCGCTCGCCCGGCTGGCGCGCAACATCGTCGGGGCGGTGGTGCAGGCCGAGCAGGCACGCACCGGTCGCGCTGATCGGGTGCCGCGCGGTCGGCGGCGGGTGGCGACGGGCCGGGCGTGATGCGTTTCGACGACGGGATCGATGCCGCGGTCCGGGCCGGCCGGGTGCCCGACCGGCGCAGCATCCGCGCTGTCGTGGACACGGCCGCCGAACGGCTGGGCGCTCGCGGCGTCACCCGCACCGAGGCCGTGCTCGAAGCCGAATTGGCCGGCCTGGGCCCACTGGCCGGCCTGGCCCGCGCGGCGGGAGTGACCGACATCCTGGTCAACGGTGACGCGCAGACGTGGGCCGACCGCGGCGCCGGCCTGGAACGGGTGCCCGAGCACGATTTCGAGTCGCCCGAACACGTGCGCCGTTTCGCCGTTCGCCTCGCCGGCGTGGCGGGCCGACGGCTCGACGACGCGCAGCCGTGGGTGGACGGCCTGCTGCCCGGCGCCGTCCGGTTGCACGCGATCCTGCCGCCGCTCTCCTCGGGTGGCACGTGCATCAGCCTGCGGATGTTGCGGCGCGACGCCGTGCGGCTGACCGACCTGGAGCGGGTGGAGATGTGCACCCCGGACCAGGGTGCCCGGCTGCGCGCCATGATCGCCAACCGCGACGCCTTCGTCGTCACGGGTGGCACCGGGGCGGGCAAGACGACCCTGCTCGCGGCGTTGCTCGGCGAAGTCGACCCCAGTGACCGGATCCTGGTGGTCGAGGACGTCCTGGAGATTCCCCTCAACAGCGGTCACGTCGTGCGCCTGCAGGCGCGCCCGCCCAATGTCGAGGGCCAGGGATCGGTCACGCTCGTCGATCTGGTGCGTCAGGCGCTGCGTATGCGCCCCGACCGGGTCGTCGTCGGCGAGGTCCGGGGCGCCGAGGTCCGAGAACTGTTGCAGGCGTTGAACACCGGCCACGAAGGCGGGTGCGCGACGATGCATGCCAACAAACCGGCCGACGTTCCGGCCCGGCTCGAAGCGCTGGGGGCGCTCGCCGGGATGTCGCCCGCCGCCGTTCGCGCACAGGTCGCTACGGCCCTGAAAACCGTTGTGCACGTGGCCCGTACGCCCGTCGGCCGCCGGATCACCGCCATCGAGGATCTGTGAGCCGTGGGCCGGATCCTCGCTGCCTTGTTGCTGCTGCTCGGCGGGTATGCCGTGTGGCCCCGCCGCCGCGGGATGCGCCGGCGCCGGGAGGCGGCGACATCCGACACACGCGTGGATTCCCTTGCGGCAGTGCTTGAGTCGGTCGCCCTGTGCCTGCAGGCCGGCCTCACCCCGGTGCAGGCTGTGGACGTCGCCGTGCAGCAGCGCCGCGACTCCGCCGCCGAGCAGGACGACGCGATCGGCTCGGTGCTGGCCGAGGTGCAGCGCGCCCTGCACCGTGGCGCGCCGGGAGGCCCCGCCTGGGCCCGGCACAGCGACCAGATCCCCGAACTGCGGGTCGTGGCCGGGGCCTGGACCCTGACCGAGGCCAGCGGATCCGCACTCCACCCGGCGGTCATGTGGTCGGTTGCGCAACTGCGTGAGAAGCGCGCGGCAAAGGAGCGGCTCTCGGCCGTCACCGCGGGCACGACCTCGTCCATGATGCTGATGCTGGCCCTGCCCCTGGCGGGAGTTCCGATCGGCCTGCTCGTCGGCGTCCCTCCGGGTGAACTCTACGGCTCCTTCCCGGCCGGGGTCGCGCTGGTGGTCGGGCTGTCCCTGGCGGCCTCCGGAGCCGTGATGTCGAAGCGGCTGCTCCGTAAAGCCTTGCAGCCCAAGAAGATCAGTGCCGAAGAGGGATTGCCCGACGCGACACTCGACGACGTCGCCGATGCCGCGCTGATGCTGCAGCTCGCCCTGAGCTCCGGCGCCGGAATCGTCGAGAGCATCGAACAGGTCGCCGTCGTCTCGCCGCATCGGATCCGCACCGAGTTGCGGCGCGTCGTGGCCGGCTATCGCTGGGGCCTGGGGCATCGCACCGCGTGGTCGTATGCCGATGTCTCCTGGGAGCCGATCTCCGCCGCCCTCGCGCTGTCGCTGGAGCATGGCGCCGCGCCGGCCGCGAGTGTCAAGGCCGCCGGGCAGCGGCTGGCCGAGTCGGAGAAGTCGCGCCTGCAGGCGGCGGCCGGTCGGGCCGAGACCTTCCTCCTCATCCCGCTCGTGGTCTTCTTCCTGCCCGCGTTCGCGCTGACCACGGTCATCCCGCTCGTCATTGCTCTCGTCCCCCGCGGTGGCCTGTTCTGAACGAGCCAACGCCGCAGGCGCAGTCGAGTGGTGGCTGTCGGCACGCTTTCGGCCCGGAACCGTATAGGCACTCAGCACTCGAATCCGACGCTGCTGGTCTTGTCCAGAAGGTCGTTCCTCGGGGCCGCGGACAGGGCCGGTTTTCCACAAGCGGTACGCCAACTTTCGTTGATCCACAGGGTTTTTCGCGCCTCTGGCGGCGGCCTTTCGGGCACAGAAAAGTAGAGGCATCGACCGGCGCGGGGCCGGTCACCTTCCGAAAGGAACAGCACATGTCGCACAAGCTCGCTGCACGTTTCACCGCCACCAAGGCCACGCTGCTGGACCGGGCCACGGCCAAGAACGACCAGGAGGGTCTGACCACCATCGAGTGGGCGCTGGTCACCCTCATGGTCTGCGCCTTCGCCGTTACCGCCCTGGGGATCCTCAGCTCGTTCGGCGTCGCGGAGATCGGGAAGCTGATCAAGAACGCCTTCGGCGGCAAGGCCTGACGAGATGAGTCCGTCGTGCTGCAGACCCACGGTGGCTTGGGCGCCGGCCGCGGGGCGCGGCGGGCACCGTCACCCTGGCGCCGGCGCAGCCCGTGACCGGCTGGTTCGACGAGAGTCGGGTCTGGTGACGATCGAATTGGCGTTCGGGATGATCGTGTTCGCCCTCCTCCTGCTGCTCACGCTGACCGCGATCGCCACCGGCCTCGACCACATCCGGGTCTCGGAGGCCAGCCGGGTCGGAGCCCGGCTGGCCGCCCGGTCCGAGCCGGTCTCGCACGTCATCGCCGCCGCCAAGGACCAGGCGCCGGATGGGTCGGTGGTCAGCGTCACCGGCGACGGCGGGTCGGTCGTCGTCACCGTCCGGGCGCCCGAGCGAGCGCCCTTCGCCCGCCTGGGCTGGGATGTGGCTGCCGTCGCCCGATCCGTCGCCCCCCGGGAGCTGCGGCCATGACCGCCCGATGGTCGCCCAGCCCCCGGAGGCCGGCGCCAGCCCCCAGCAGGCACCACGAGGCGGGTTCCGGCACCATCCTGACGATCGTGCTGGTGGCCGCGATGATCATCCTGCTGCCGGCCACCCTTGGGCTGGTGACGGCGGTGCAGGCCAAGCAGCGCGCGCGGGCAGCGGCCGACCTCGGGGCGATCGCTGCGGTGTCGAACTTCATGGCCGGGCTGGATGCCGCCACATCGTGCCGGCGTGCCGCCGGCTTCGTCACGGCCAATGCGGCCCAGCCCACCGGGTGTTACATCACGCCGGAGGGCGCGGCGACCGTCACGGCGCGGGTGACCGCGCGCCTGCCGGTCGTCGGGATGCGCACGACCACGACCTCGGCTCGCGCCGGCCCGGTCCGGCAACGGTGACCGCGCCTCGGACAGGCCTCCGGCCCCGTCCACCGAAGCGGACGGGGCCGGAAGGGGGTCGAGAAGACGCGCGGGCCCCCGAGACGGCCAGCCGGGTCAGCGGACCAGCAGGGTCAGGCGGCAGTCCCCCTGGGGGGCCGGCCCGGGTCAGCGGCGGCAGTCCCCCTGGGGGGCCAGCCGGTTCGGCGGCAGTGCCCCTGGGGGGCCAGCCGGTTCGGCGGCAGTGCCCCTGGGGGTCCAGCCGGGTCAGCGGCGGCCGTCTCCGGGGGTCCAGCCGGGTCAGCGGCGGCCGTCTCCGGGGGTCCAGCCGGCGTCATTGCGATTGACCGAGTCGGTGCGGTTGACGGGGTCGGTGATGCTGCGGCCACGCTCGTCGGCAGCAGCACGTTCGGCGCGCAGGCGCTCGGCGGCGGCGGCTTCCGAGGCGCGCTGGTTCTCGGCGGCCTCCCGCTCGAGTTCCTTGCGCTCACGACGACGGCGGGCACCGGCGCTGATGCCGGCCCGGATCAGATAGAGGCCGATTCCCAGGGCGCAGGCCAGACCGAAGCCGATGAGCAGCAACGCCATCGGCGAGAACCCGATGGTGACACCGAGCGCGGTGAAGTCGACGGTGTGATCGCCCACCATGTCCATCAGGGCCAGATAAAGCCACGTGCCAGCCAGGGCCGCGAGAAGGATGAAAAGCAAACCGAGCACGATCATTGGGATCGAGCACTCCTTCGTGTCTGCCGACCCAGGAGCCCGGGTTCGACTGGTGTCCCGGCGTGCTGCCGGTCGGTCCACCGGTTGCAGGACCGTGCCCACAACGGTAGCCGGGCGCGGGCGATTCCCGGCTCCTGGCGTCCGGACGAGTCACGTCTCCCGACTCACGTCACGGACGCGGGACTCCCTCCGCCCGGGGACCACCACCCGGCTCCGGCGGGACCCCGCTCCGCGGATCCCGCGCGCTCAGCCGGGCCTTCTCACCCGGGCCTGCTCAGCCCGGACCGCGCGCCAACTCGCCGAGCACCAGGTCGAGCACGGTGATCGCCCCGGGCTTGTCCAACGGCTCGTTGCCGCTGCCGCACTTCGGCGACACCACGCACCGGGGGCAGCCGCGCTGGCACGGGCACTCGGCGATCAACGCGCGGGTCGCACTCAGCCACTGCGGCAGGATCTCGAACCCCCGGGCGGCATAGCCCGCGCCGCCGGCATACCCGTCATAGACGAGGATCGTCGGTTCGCCCGTCGCCGGGTGGCACGCGCTCGACACCCCGCCGATGTCCCACCGGTCGCACGTGGCGAAGAGCGGGAGCATGCCGATCGCCGCATGCTCTGCGGCGTGCAGCGCGCCGGGCACGACCTGGGCCGGCAACGCCTCGCCCACCAGGTCGGCGGGCAGGATCCACCACACCCCCTCCGTCACGAACTCCCGCACCGGCAGGTCCAGTTCGTGCCGGCCGATGATCTCGCCGCCCGGCAGCCGCCGCATGAAGGAGACGACCTGGGTATGCACCGTGACTTGTCCGCGGCATACGGTCAGGCTCCCCGACAACTGCGCCGCATCGGGGGTCGCGAAGGTGAACTCCGAGCGCGACTGCGCTTGCGTCGACCAGCCCGGGTCCCCGGCGGCGACGGTCGCGCTCGCCCGTTCCAGGTCGAGGTGGGTCACGACATACGTCTGTCCTTGGTGCACGTGAACTGCGCCCGGGTGGACCTGCAGGTCGGCGGAGGCAGAGTCGATCGTGCCGATGATCCGCCCGCTTGCTCCTTCGACGATGGCAACCACCTCGCCTGCCGTGCGCAGCGACCCGACCGCGTCCGGGCGGGTGTCCTGCGGCCAGAACCAGCCGCCCGGGCGGCGGCGCAGCTGTCCGGCGGCGACGAGCTCGTCGAGCGCCGGCCACATCCCCGGCCCGAAGACCCCCTCGTCCGCCTCGGTGATGCGCCGCTCGTACGCCGCCGCGATCAGGTGGGGCGGCAGCAAGCGCGGGTTTCCCGGGTTGACGACGGTCCGTTCCACCGGTTCGCCGAAGATCGCCTCCGGATGCTTCATGAGATAGGCATCGAGCGGGTCGTCGGCGGCCACGAGGACGGCCAGCGCCGCGGACCCGCCTCGCCCCGCTCGTCCGGCTTGCTGCCACAACGACGACAACCGTCCGGGCCACCCGGCCATGACCACCGCGTCCAGGCCGTGGATATCGATCCCCAGCTCGAGAGCATTGGTCGCCGCCAGGCCCCGCAGAGTCCCGGCGCGCAGGTCCCGTTCGAGCGCCCGCCGCTCCTCCGGCAGGTAGCCGCCGCGATAGGCCGCGACCCGATGCGACGACTCCGCCGCCGCGAGCGACCGGTTCGCCGCCGCCGCAACCGCCTCGACCCCGGCGCGCGAGCGGGCGAACGCCAGCGTCTGCACGCCGCCGCCGACGAGCCGGGACAGAAGGCGGGCGCTCTCGGTCGAGGCCGCCGGCCGGTGCGGGCGGCCGTGCTCGTCGACATACTCCTGCGGCTCCCACAGGGCAAAGGTCAACGCACCACGGGGCGAACCGTCGTGGGTGACCTCGGCCACCGGCAGGCCCACCAAGTCGCTCGCGTGCGCCCCCGGCTCGCCCGCGGTCGCCGAGGCGAACACGAACACGGGCGCACTGCGATAGCGCTCCAGCACTCGCCGCAGCCGGCGCAGCACGAGCGCCACGTGCGAGCCGAAGATCCCGCGATAGGCGTGCGATTCGTCGATGACCACGATCGACAGGGCCCTCAGGAAGGAGGCCCAGCCGGCGTGCCCTGGCAGCAGAGAGTGGTGGACCAGGTCCGGGTTGGTCAGCACGATGTTGGCGTGGTCGCGGATCCACCGCCGCTCCTCGGGCGCCGTGTCACCGTCATAGGTGGCGGCCCGCACGCCGGGCAGCGCGAGCCGCGTGATGTGGTCGGCCTGGTCGGCGGCGAGCGCCTTGGTCGGCGCGAGGTAGAGCATCGTCGCCCCGCGGCCGTTGGGTGCCCGGGTGCCGTCGAGGACGGCGGTCAGCCCGGGCAGGAGGTACGCGAGTGACTTGCCGGACGCCGTGCCGGTGGCGAGCACCGTATGCCGCCCGACGCGCACCAGTTCCGCGGCAAGAGACTGATGGCTCCACAACGCGTCGATCCCGGCGCCGGTCAACGCGGCGGCCAGGGCCGGGTTGATCCACTCGGGCATTGCGCTCGTCGCACCGGTCCGACTCGGGAAGGAGCGGACGTGCAGAAGCGGCCCATGGGGCGCTACACCCGAGAGGGTGGACAAAATGTCCACGGGGGCCTGCCCCGAATGGGCGATAGGGGCGTGACCTGCGGTGTCGTGTGGTGCTGATGTCATCTGTCGTCTACGGTAAGCGCGGCGGTGACCACGCGGTCACCAGACTCCCAGCTAAGGAAGTGCTAGCCACAATGCTGTCCGTGTCCTCGGACAACCACTCCGACGTGGTCGTCGTTCATGTCAGCGGCGACGTCGATGCGCTGAGCGCGGGAAGCCTCCGCGACGAACTCACCCAGGCCATCGCCGGCGGCGCCACTCGGCTGGTGGCAGACCTCAGCGAGGTCACCTTCATGGACTCGACCGGACTCGGTGTGCTCGTGGGTCGGCTCAAGGCCGTCCGGATGGCCGGTGGCGGGCTGCATTGCGTGGTGACGACCGAACGGCTCCGCAAGATCTTCTTCGCGACCGGACTGGAGCGGGTGCTGCCGCTCTACGAAGACGTCGAGGGTGCCGTCGCATCCTTCGATCCCCAATCGTGACGTGACGAGGGACACACCGCGCAAGGTGTTTCTCGACACGGCGATAGCCTGACCTCAACGTGTCCTGGGCCGGCGACGCCGCCGCGCCCGGGGCCTTTTGACGAACAAAACCCATCGAGGAGGATGGCGGATGACGCGCCCCCTAGGCATGCTGCCGACGGCTGAGTCGGCACTGGAACTGACTGGAAACAACCTTTACCTGGTGTATGCGGTGGCTGCGATTGCCGCCATCTCGCTGATCATGGGCTGGGTCTTCCGCGCGCAGGTGCTGGCGCACGACCCCGGCACCGAGAACATGCAGACCATCGGTGCCGCGGTCGAGGAGGGCGCGCAAGCCTATCTGCGTCGCCAGTTCCGCACCCTGGGCATCTTCGTCGTGCTCGTCTTCGGCCTGCTGCTCTTCTTGCCGGCCGACACCAGCGCAGTCCGCTGGGGCCGATCCGGCTTCTTCGTGGTCGGTGCGTTGTTCTCCGCCGCGATCGGCTACCTCGGCATGAGCCTGGCCGTCAAGGCAAACGTCCGGGTGGCCGAAGCGGCCCGGGAGAGCAAGCGCGACGAGGGCATGAAGATCGCCTTCCGCACCGGTGGCACGGTGGGTATGGCGACCGTCGGGCTCGGTCTGCTCGGCGCCTCGATTGTGGTGCTGCTCTACGAAGGCGACGCCCCGAAGGTCCTCGAAGGCTTCGGCTTCGGTGCGGCCCTGCTCGCCATGTTCATGCGGGTCGGCGGCGGCATCTTCACCAAGGCCGCCGACGTCGGTGCCGACCTCGTCGGCAAGGTCGAGGCCGGTATCCCCGAGGACGACCCCCGCAACGCCGCCACCATCGCCGACAACGTCGGCGACAACGTCGGCGACTGCGCCGGCATGGCCGCCGACCTCTTCGAGTCGTATGCCGTGACCCTCGTCGCCGCCCTCATCCTGGGGTCGGTCGCGTTCGGCACCTATGGCCTGGTCTTCCCGCTCATCGTGCCGGCGATCGGCGCCGTCACGGCGCTGCTCGGTGTCTTCATCACCAAGGCCCGGCACGGCGAGAACGCCCTGCGGGCGATCAACCGTGGCTTCTACATCGCCGCGGCGATCTCTGCGGTCCTGACCGCCATCGCCGCCTACGTGTACCTGCCCGACACCTTCGCCGAACTCAGCTCGACCGCGCAGGATGTCGCGGCCCTCGACGGCGACCCGCGCCGCACCGCGCTGCTCGCCGTGCTCGTCGGCATCGTGCTCGCCGGCATCATCTTGTGGCTGACCGGCTACTTCACCGGCACCGAGCACCGGCCCACCAATGACGTGGCCCGCACCTCGCTGACCGGCCCGGCGACCGTCGTCCTCTCCGGCATCGGTGTCGGCCTCGAATCGGCCGTCTACACCACCGCGATCATCGGCGGCGCCGTCTATCTCGCCTTCCTGCTCGGCGGCGGGTCCAGTGCCCTGGCGCTCTTCCTCGTCGCGCTCGCCGGCTGTGGCCTGCTGACCACCGTCGGCGTCATCGTCGCGATGGACACCTTCGGCCCGGTTTCCGACAACGCCCAGGGCATCGCCGAGATGTCGGGCGACGTCGACGGCGAGGGCGCGCAGATCCTCACCGAACTCGACGCGGTCGGCAACACGACCAAGGCCATCACCAAGGGCATCGCCATCGCCACCGCCGTGCTCGCGGCGACAGCGCTCTTCGGGTCCTACACCGACTCGTGGCAGACCGCCGTGCGCGGCATCACCGAACCCGGTGACACCACGCAGGAGGAGGCCTCCAGGTGGCTCGAGAACGCCAGCGCCCTGGTGACCAACCCCAACACGCTCGTGGGTCTGTTGCTCGGTGCCGCGGTCGTGTTCCTCTTCTCCGGCCTGGCGATCAACGCTGTCACCCGGGCGGCCGGCGCGATCGTTTTCGAGGTGCGCCGCCAGTTCCGCGAGATCCCCGGGATCATGGAGGGCACGACCAAGCCCGAATACGGCAAGGTCGTCGACATCTGCACCCGCGACAGCCTCCGCGAACTCGCCACCCCGGGGCTGCTGGCCGCGATGATGCCCATCGCGGTCGGGTTCGGCCTCGGTGTCGGGGCCTTGGCGGGCTTCCTCGCCGGCGCCATCGGTGCCGGTGCCCTGATGGCCGTCTTCCTGGCCAACTCCGGCGGCGCCTGGGACAACGCGAAGAAGATCGTCGAGGACGGCCGCTTCGGCGGCAAGGGCACGGACGCCCACTCCGCGACCGTCATCGGCGACACCGTGGGCGACCCGTTCAAGGACACCGCGGGTCCGGCGATCAACCCCCTCATCAAGGTGATGAACCTCGTCTCGGTGCTCATCGCCCCGGCGATCGTCACCCTCTCGATCGGCAGCGGCGCCAACGACGCGGCCCGGTTCGGCATCGCCGGCGCGGCGTTGCTGATCGTCCTGGCCGCGGTCACGGTCTCCAAGCGGCGCTCGATCTCCATCGGCGGCGACGACGTGCCGGCCGTGGACGCCACCCCGGCCGCGCACGCCCCGGCTCCGGTCGGCAGCCGCTCGGATCTCGCCGAGCACACGGCCGTGCAGGTCGAGGAACGCGACGTCGACCCCCGCTGATCAGGTCAACGACCGATAACGATCCCGCCAGGCCCGGCGTGGGCTGCCTCCGAGGCAGCCCACGCCGGGCCTATTTTCGCCAGCACGACAACCTGATTCGGGGTTCCCACGTCTGGGGGAACAACGGCGGGAGGGACCCGCAGCCGAACGACGAAGGGTGAGTGCGATGTCGCAGATCGCGGTGTTGAGCCGGGCCGGAGAGGCGAGCTTGCCGCCTGCCAGCGTCAAGGCGCTGCGGGTGCGGCATGGGGTGCGTTTCCTCCAACGGCATGACGCACCGACGGGGGAGGAGGCTGCCGAACTGCTCGCCGGCGCCACGGTGCTCGCCTCGACCAATGCCACCCTCCCCGTCCTCGACGACGCCCTGTTGGACCGGCTCCCCGGCCTGCGTCACGTCGTGCTCTACGCGACCGGCTACGAGCACCTGGACATCGAGGGTCTCGCCGGCCGCGGCATTACCGTCACCACGCTCCCGGAGTACGCGACCAATGCGGTCGCCGAGCACGCCCTCGCACTGATCTTCGCTTGCGCCACCCGGATCCACCTGGCCAACGACAAGGCCCGCGGTCGCGCCCCCCACCATGTCTCTCTGCGCGGGGTCGAGATCAGCAACCGGACGCTCGCGATCATCGGCATGGGCCGGATCGGGCGCCGGCTCGCCCAGCTCGCCGGCGGCCTCGGCATGAACATCATCGGCGTGGACATCGACCCCGACGCGGTCGCCTCCGCAGCGGCCGCCCGGATCCGCATGGTCACCCACGAAGTGGCACTGCGCGAGGCGGATCTGGTTGCCCTGACGGCCTCGACGATCGAGGGCCACTTCCCGATCCTGGGCGCCCGCGAACTCGCTCTCCTCCACCCCGACGCCTTCGTCGTCAACGTCGGGCGCCCCGTGCTCGCTGACACCGACGCGGTTCGCGACCGCCTCTTGGCCCGCCGGCTGCGCGGGTATGCCGTCGACGAGGTTGCCCTCGATCCCGGCGACCCGATTGACGCCGTCCTCGTGGCCGAGGGCCGGGTGCTGCAGAGCGCGCACAGCGCGTGGTGGCGCGATGAGGTCCTCGCCCGGGGAGCGCAGATGTTCGCCCAGGCGATCCAGGCCGCCGCCGACGGCGCGCCCATCCACGTCGTGGGTCCCCGCGACCACGCCCTCGCTGCGGCACGCTAGGGAGATGCCGGCAATGAACCCCGTGATCGCCCGCGCCCGGACCCGCCTCGTGGTCGCCCTGGCGGCCCTCGCCGTCCTCGCGCCCGCGTCCCTCGCCGCAGCGCAGTACCCGCGCTATTGGGAGTGGATCGCGCTGGAACTGACGCCGATGACTTGGTTGCAGACCGTGCTGCTCGTGCTCGCGGCGGCCACCTCGGCCGTCATCGCCATGATCGGCAAGGTCCACGGCTGGTCGCGCGCCCTGCGCATCCCGCACTGGCTGCTCGCGGCCGGCTTCGCCTATCTCGCGCTCGATGACCGGTTCGCGATCCACGAACGCATCCGCGACCGCATCCTGGCCCCGCGCGACATCTCCATCCCCGGCCTGAGCTTCCTCGCCCCCGGCGACTTCCAGGTGCTGCTCATGGGCATCGCCGGCCTGATCGTGCTGCCCTTCGTGTTGCGCGCCCTGCGCCGCGACCGGCTGGCCCTGTGGCTGTTCGTCCTGGGTGTGGTCTGCTCGGTCACCTCGATCGGCATGGACGCCATCGACCCGGCCACCATGCCCGTCGACGTCGAACGCCTCGAGCAGACCCTCGAGGAGTGCGTCGAACTGCTCGCCGCCGCCTTCTATGTCGCCGCTCTCGGGGTGCGCCTCCTCGGCCTGCTCGACCCCGCGACGTCCACTGCAACGTCCAGCGCCACGTCCACGCAGATGGCTGCCCAGACGCCGGAGTATGCCGCCGTCCCGGCCGCTGTCGGAACCGTCCCGGCCGCTGCCGACGCCGGCCCGGACTCGCGCATGCCGACGGGCCACGACCCGCGCCGCGGGCCCGGCGAGGGCGGCGTCGACGCGCCGCAGGCCGAGCGCACCGAAGAACTCCTGACCACCCGCGCCGGCCGGCCCTGACCGCCCGACCACACCCCGGCGCGCAGTCGCCACCAGTCGAGAGAGCGCGACACGCCCATGTTCCGGCTGGAATATGGGCGCGTCGCGCTCTCTCGATGTGAGTGGGCGAAGACGCGGCGCCGCTAGGCTGAGGCGTGCTGAGTTCCGATCCCGCCCTCATCGCGGCCCTGCGCGCGGACCTGAGCGCGGCACCGTTCACCGTCGAGCGCACCGCGGCGGTCCTGGGCCCCGTCGCGGCGGGCGCCCTGGCGCGCGAACAGGTTCTGCCCGCGGAGCGGGCAACGCGCGACAACCCGGACCCGGCTGCCGTGCTCATCCGCTTGTTCACCCTCGGCGATCCGGTCGACCGGGCGACCGTGGACGCTGCCCTGCCCGCCCTCGGCGGGGCCGGCGCGCTGGCTCTCGGGCTGGTCCGCGACGCCGGCGATGCCTTGATCGCGACCTGCGACCTGCGGCCGTACGGCGACCAGGAGCACGCCTGGTGGCTGGCCTCCGACCTGTCCGAACTGGCGACCCGGGCACCGCTGTCGGAGGACCATGTGCTCGGCGTCGGAGGCGCGTCCACGACGCTGGCCTCCTGGACCCCACGGCCTCGCGTCGGCCGCGCCCTCGACCTGGGCACCGGATGCGGCGTCCAGGCTCTCCACCTGAGCACCCACGCCGAACACATCGTCGCCACCGACATCTCCGACCGGGCCTTGAGCTATGTCCGCTTCAACGCCGCGCTCAACGGCCAGGAGTGGGACATCCGTCACGGGTCGATGCTCGAACCCGTTGCAGGAGAACGCTTCTCCCTCATCGTGAGCAACCCGCCCTTCGTGATCACCCCGCGCGACCACGGGATGCCGACCTACGAATACCGCGACGGCGGTCAGCAGGGCGACGCCGTCGTCGCCGACCTCGTCACCCGGCTCGGCGAGCACCTCGAACCGGGCGGCATCGCCCAAATCCTCGGCAACTGGGAGATCGTCAACGCTGCCCCGTGGCAGGATCGCGTCGGTGCGTGGGCCCGCGCTGCGGGCGTCGACGTCTGGGTGGTGCAGCGCGAGATCCAGGACCCTGCGCAGTATGCCGAGACCTGGGCCCGCGACGGCGGACACCAAAGCGGGACAACGGATTTCAACCAGATGTATGCCGCGTGGCTCGACGATTTCGCCGCCCGCGACGTCACCGGCATCGGCTTCGGCATCATCACCATGCACCGGCCCGAGTCCGACCGGGAGCCGTTCGTCGACCTGCTCGACGCCCGTGGGCCCGCGGCCGCTCCGATGGGACCGGCCGTCCTCGCCGGCATCCAGGCGCGGGTCTGGCTCGCCGAGCACGACGACGACGCGATCCTCGACACCTCGTGGTCGGCAGCCGCGGATGTCACTGTCGCGCAGCACTTCCGGGCCGGCAGCAGCGACCCCGAGGTAATCGAGGTCGCCCAGGGCGGCGGGCTCGGCTACCGCGAGAGCCTCGACACCGCGAGCGCGGCATACCTCTCCGTCGCCGACGGCGACCTCACTGCCCGGGCGGCCCTGGCCGCCATCTCCGGCCTCCTCGAACTCGACCAGGACGAACTCGTCGAAGCGATGCTGCCGCGCCTGCGCCGCTGGATCGCGGCCGCCATCCTGCGTTGAGGCGACCCCGCTGGCGCGATCGTCAACGGCGGACTGGGCTACTCCAGCGACGACGGATGCGACGTGGCCACCTTGCCGTCGAGCGGACAGTTGCCGAGCATCTGGAGGGTCTTGGTCACCCGGTCGAAGGTAGTCGGATTGCTGCTCGCCGTGGCCGGGGTGATGACATGCCCGGCCAGGTTGACCTTGGTCGGCTGGTAGGTCGCGGATGAGATGACCTTGCCGGAGGCGTCGCGCTCGAGGGTGACCGTGACGTGGACCCCCTCCTGCGTCTGCGGGATCAGCGAGGCGTCGACACTGGGCGACTGGTTGGACAAGAAGTTGCCCAGCCCGTAGAAGACGTACTTGCCGTTGATGACCGAACACGGCTGCACCCGGTGCACGTGGGTGCCGAGGATCAGGTCGACGTCGGGGGATTGCAGCAATGCCGTCGCGACGCGGGTCTGGTCCTCGGTGGGATCGTCGACGTATTCCTGGCCCCAGTGCATCGAGACGACGACGAAGTCGGCACCGTCGGCCTTGGCCTGCTTGGCATCGCGGATGATGCCCTCGGAATTGACTGCGGGCCAAAGGGATTCGCCCAGCCACGGCGCCTCGGGCGGCACCTTGGTGTTGGGACCCCAGTCGTTGTAGATCGTGTAGGTGTAGGCGAGATGGGCGACCTTGACGCCGTTGACGTCATAGGCCGTCACCAGGCGCGGCGTCGTGGCCGATCCCCCCGGCGCGGCGAGCTTGACGCCCGCGGTGTCGAAGACCTTGATGGTGTCCTGCAGCCCGGCCAGCCCCCGGTCCCACGTGTGGTTGGACGCGAAGTCGCAGCCGTCATAGCCCGCGTCCTTGACGGCATCGGCGAGTTCGTGCGGGGTGTTGAAGACCAGCACCCCCGGCTGGCTCAGATTGGTATTGGTCGACGTCAGCGGCGTCTCCATGTGGCAGATGGAGATATCGCTCTTGGCGATCAGCGGCGCGACCTTGGCGAACATCGGCCGGAAGTCATAGTGGCCGGCAGACCCGGCATACGCCTCGGCGCTGCGGCGCACGGCCACGTGCGTGAGCAGATCGCCGCTCGCCCCGATCGTCACGCGGCCCGCGCTCGCGCCGGATTTTGACGACTTCGAGGACTTCGAGGGGGATTCGTCCGTGGATTTCGAGGACATCGATCCGGTCTGCTGGGCGGACGACCCGCCGCGTGCCGCGCTCGTCGACTCCGCCCCGTCGTCGGCGCAGGACGTCAGGCCGCCGCCCACCGCTACCACGACCGCCATCGCCAGGACCCGCCTACCCCGCACGTCACCCATGCTAGGGGCGCGTGCTGGTCACCTGTGGGAGGTCGCACTCGTGGTGTCGGCCACTTCGGGCCGGGCTGCTTCGGGCGGAGGCTAGGCCGCGAACTCCCACGACCGCTTCGAGAGCCCGAACCAGAAGCCGTCGATGACGCTGTGGTTGGCGATGCCCCCACTTTGGTATGCCGCGCCGAGGGCGACGTACAGCGGCGCCCAGTGCTCAGTGCGCGGGTGGGCGAGCCGGGCGGCGGGGGCGCGGTGGCCGAAGTCGAGCAGGGCGTCCAGGTCCTCGCTCGCCATCGCCTCCGCGGCCCAGTTGTCGAACTCGGCCGAGGCGGCGGGGGCTGGGCCGTCGGCGCCGGCACCGGGGTCGAACCAGCGCAGGTTGTGGGTGGTGAAGCCCGAGCCGACGATCATCGTCCCGGTGTCGCGCAGCGGCGCCAGCGCCCGGCCGAGCTCGAACAGCGCCCGCGGATCGAGCGTCGGCAGGGACAGTTGCAACACGGGGACGTCGGCCTCGGGGTACATCTCGACCAGTGGGACGTAGGCGCCGTGATCGAGGCCGCGGGACTCGTCGCGGTGCACCTGCCCGCCGAGCAGGCGGCTGACGTCGTCCGCGAGGGCGGGGGCGAGCGGCGCGTCATACCGCACCTCGTAGTACTTCTGCGGGAAGCCCCAGAAGTCGTAGAGCAGCGACGCCGGCGCGGCGCTCGCGCTGACGGTCACCGGCGCCTCCTCCCAGTGAGCGGAGACCATGAGTATGGAGTCGGGCCGGGCGATCCCGGCCGACCAGTGCGCGAGTTCCTGGGTCCAGCGGGCGTCGTCGGCGAGCGGCGGCGCGCCGTGCGAGAGGTAGAGGATCGGGGCGCGATCGGTCATTCGAGCAGCATACGGCTAACTAATTTATTGTTCAACAAAAACGGCGCGATGGAGGAAAACGGGGGAGCGTCGTATACGGTGGCGCCGATATGCCCGCCTCGGCCCTCCGTGGCCGAGGCTGGTGACGGAAAGGTGAGTGGTGGTGTTGGCCGGGCGCAAGCTCGTCATCGTGGAGTCTCCGGGGAAGATCAAGAACATCTCCGCCTACCTCGGGCCGGAATACGACATCGAGGCCTCCTTCGGTCACGTCCGGGACATCCCGACGCCGTCCGAGATGCCCGCGGACATGAAGAAGGGCCCCTTCGGCAAGTTCGGCATCGACGTCGACAACGGATTCGAGCCCTACTACGTCGTCGACCCGGACAAGAAGAAGCGCGTCTCCGATCTGAAGAAGCTGCTCAAGAACGCCGACGAGCTCTATCTTGCCACCGATGACGATCGCGAGGGCGAGGCGATCGCCTGGCACCTGTACGAGGCGCTGCAGCCCAAGGTCCCCGTCAAGCGGATGGTCTTCACCGAGATCACCCGGGAGGCCATTCAGCGGGCGATGGCCAACACCCGCCAGATCGACGAGAACCTCGTCGAGGCCCAGGAGACCCGGCGCATCCTCGACCGGCTCTATGGGTATGAGGTCAGCCCCGTCCTGTGGCGCAAGGTGCGGGCCGGGTTGTCGGCGGGCCGGGTGCAGAGCGTCGCGACCCGGCTGGTCGTCGAGCGCGAGCGCGAGCGGATGGCCTTCCGGGCGGCGTCCTACTGGGATGTCGAGGCCGACCTTGCCACGGACGCCGGGGAGAGCTTCACTGCGCGGTTGACCGCCGTCGACGGCACGCGCGTGGCGACCGGGCGCGACTTCGGCGACGACGGCGCGCTGCGCGGGTCGGCGCTGCACCTGGACCAGGCTGCGGCGCAGGGGATCGCCGAGGCGCTACGCACCGCCCCGGCGCGGGTCGCCAATGTCGCGGACAAGCCCTACAAGCGCCGGCCGTATGCGCCGTTCATCACCTCCACGTTGCAGCAAGAGGCCTCGCGCAAGCTGCGGCTGTCGGCGCGCGAGACGATGCGGATCGCGCAGCGGCTCTACGAGGGCGGCTACATCACCTATATGCGAACCGACTCGGTCATGCTCTCCGAGACGGCCCTGAACGCCGCCCGCAGCCAGGCCCGGAGCATGTATGGCGCCGAATATGTCCCCGACGCCCCGCGCCGCTACACCTCCTCCAATGCCAGCGCCCAGGAAGCGCACGAGGCGATCCGCCCGGCCGGCGACACCTTCCGCACCCCGTCGCAGGTCAGCAGCCAGCTGCGCGGCAGCGAGTACGCCCTCTACGACCTGATCTGGAAGCGCACCATCGCCTCCCAGATGGCCGATGCCGTCGGCTCGACCGCGACCGTGCAGACCGAGGCCGCCCTGGCCGACGGGCGGGTCGCCCAGCTGTCGGCGAGCGGCACGGTCATCACCTTCCGCGGCTTCCTCGCGGCATACGAAGAAGGCCGCGACGAGGAGGACACCCGCGCCCGCCAGGCCGCCCGCGAGGCCGGCGAGGAGGAGCGGCGCCTGCCGCAGCTGAGCCAGGGCGACGCGCTCGACGTCCACCGCACCGAGGCCTCCGGTCACGAGACCTCCCCGCCCCCGCGCTATACCGAGGCCACCCTCGTCAAAGCGTTGGAGCAGAAGGAGATCGGCCGCCCCTCGACATACGAACCCACGCTGGCGACGATCCAGGACCGCGGGTATGTCATCAAGCAGGGTTCGGCGCTCGTGCCGTCGTGGCTCGCCTTCGCCGTCACCCGGTTGATGGAGGAGCATTTCGGACGGCTCGTCGACTACGACTTCACCGCCTCGATGGAGGACGACCTCGACGCCATCGCCCGCGGCGACGCACAACGGGTCGAGTGGCTGCAGCGCTTCTACTTCGGCGACGAGGCCTCGTCCGCCGAGGGTCTGCGCGACCTGGTCGCCGACCTGGGGGAGATCGACGCCCGCGGCATCTCGACGATCGACATCGGCGACGGGCTCGTCGTGCGCGTCGGCCGCTACGGACCCTACGTCGAGGAGGTCTCCCCGGCCGGCGTGGACCCGTCGACAGGTGAGATGGCAGACGACGCCGCGACCACGCCGCGGCGGGCCACGATCAACGACGACGTGGCGCCGGCGGACCTGACCCCCGAGATGGCGCGCGCCCTGCTCGAGGTCTCGGCCGACGACGGGCGCTCGCTCGGCACCGACCCGGCCACCGGCCACGAGATCCTCGCCAAGGCCGGCCGCTACGGGCCCTATGTCACCGAGGTGCTGCCCGAGTCGGACGCCCCCGCGTCGCGCACGCGCAAGGCGGCGGTGGCCAAGCCGCGCACCGCCTCCCTGTTCAAGGACATGGACCTCGGGACCATCGACCTCGACACCGCGCTGCAGCTGCTCAGCCTGCCCCGCATCGTCGGCGCGCACCCCGAGACCGGGGCCGAGATCACGGCGCAGAACGGCCGCTACGGGCCGTATCTGAAGATGGGCACCGATTCCCGCTCCCTCGAGACCGAGGCCCAACTCTTCGACATCAGCCTCGAGCAGGCGCTGGCCATCTATGCCCAGCCCAAGCAGCGGGGTCGGGCTGCCGCCAAGCCACCGCTGAAGGAACTCGGCAACGACCCCGTCAACGGCAAACCGGTGGTCGTCAAGGACGGCCGTTTCGGGGCCTATGTCACCGACGGCGAGACCAACGCCACTCTGCGCCGCGACGACGACCCCGAGACCATCACCCCGGAGCGCGGCTTCGAGCTGCTCGCGGAGAAGCGGGCCAAGGGTCCGAGCACCCGCCGCGGTGCCAAGAAGACCACCAAGAAGACCACCAAGAAGTCGGCCAAGAAGACCACTCGCAAGACAGCGGCGACGAAGTCGGACTGAGGTGTTCGCGGTGCGGCCCGATGTCGTCGTCAGGACGCTGACGGCGCGCGGGTTGCTCGGTCTGGAATTGCCGCATCGCCGGGCTCGCCAGTTGCTCGCCCTGCAGCGGTGGGGCTACGGCATCGCGGGCGAATTGCGCGCTGCCGCAGCCGTCTCCGGGTCGCGGGTGGCCCTAATCGACGAGCGGGGAGCCCACACCTACAGCGAGGCCGTCGACCTCGGCGACCGGCTGGCGCGGGTGCTGCGCAGCCGGGGGCTGCCGGCCGGTGCGCGGGTCGGGCTGCTCGCCCCGAACGGGGTGGAGTTCGTGCTGGCGCTGTATGCCGCGAACCTCCTCGGCATCGACCTCGTCCTGCTCAACACCGGGCTGACGGGCGAACGGATCACACAGATCGCCGACCGCGACGACCTGCAGACAGTTCTCCACGACGGCGAGCTGGCGCACCCGGTCGGCGGGATGGCGGCGGCATACGACCTGGGTGAGCTGATGACGCAGGCGCGGGACGCGGCATACGGCCCGTCGGGCAACCGGCTCGCGCCGGCGCGGGAGGAAGGGCGCACCATCGTCCTGACCAGCGGGACCACTGGCGTGCCCAAGGGCGCCCCGCGGCGCGCAGTGGGCCGCATCGGGGCCACCGTCTCGATCCTCGAGCGCATCCCGCTCCACCACCGGACCGGATCCTGCTCAGCGCGCCGCTCTTCCACACGAGGGGGTTCGCCGGACTGCACTTGGCGTTCGGCTTGCAGGCCACGGTCATCCTGCAACGCAGGTTCGGGCCGGCCCGCGCCCATGCGGCGCTCGCCGAGCACCGGGCCCAGGTGCTGTTCGCCGTGCCCGCGATGCTGCAACGCCTGCTCGCGTGGCGGGAGGCCGCCCCGGAGGCCGGGCTGCCGCACCTGCGGGTGGTCGCTTCCAGCGGCTCGAAGTTCCCGCCGGGCTTCGCGACGCGCTTCCTCGACAAGTTCGGTGAGGTGCTCTACAGCCTGTACGGCTCGACGGTGGTGTCCTGGGCGACCATCGCGACGCCCGAACACCTCCGGCGCGACCCCGACACCGCCGGCACGCCCCCGCTCGGCACCCGGCTCGCCCTGCTGGACGCGGACCGGCAGCCGGTCCCCGACGGCGAGATCGGCCATTTCTATGTCGGCAACGACATGGTCTTCGACGGTTATCTGGACGGCAGCACCCGTGACCAGCACGCCGGGGTGATCGCGATCTGTGACCTCGGCTGGCGCGAGAATGGGCTGTATTTCGTTGCGGGACGGGCCGATCAGCTCATCGTCTCCGGTGGCGAGAATGTCCATCCGCAGGAACTGGAGGACGCGCTGCATACCGTGCCCGGCGTCGCCGAGGCGGCCGCGCTCGCGGAGCCCCGCTGACCCGGGTCCTCGTGGGTCGGCTCGAACTTTTCCGCCCAGTGCCACTTCGTGTCGGTTCGCCTCGCAACATTCGCGATGCGAACCGCTACCTTCCCGCCCAAAGCTGTCGCTCCCGCCGAGCCCTGAGCGGCTCCCGCCCGACCTGACGCTCCCGCCGAGCCCTGACGCTCTGCGGTGGGCTGCCTGCGGGGCCGGTGCCGGCTGTCATACCCCGCGGATAAGGTTCGCACGTGAGTGACGGGCTCTTCCTGGCCTTCGAGGGCGGTGACGGCGCGGGCAAGTCGACGCAGGTGCGACTGCTCGCCGATGTCGTCGCGGCCGGGGGGCGCGAGGTGGTGGTGACCCGGCAGCCCGGGGGCACCGCTCTTGGGCAGCAGTTGCGGCAACTGGTCCTGCACGGCGAGGCCATGGCGCCCCGGGCGGAGGCGTTGATCTTCGCCGCCGACAAGGCCCAGCACGTCGAGGAGGTGATCCGCCCGGCGCTGGCGCGGGGGGCGGTGGTCATCACCGACCGCTACACCGACTCTGCCGTCGCTTATCAGGGGGCCGGGCGCGAGCTCGGCAGCGATGAGGTGCACGACCTGCAGATGTGGGCGGTCTGCGGGCTCGTGCCCGACCTGACCGTGATCATCGACCTGCCGCCCGAGGAGGGGCGCCGGCGCCGCGGCGACGTCCACGACCGGCTCGAGTCGGAGGCCGACGCCTATCACGCCGCCGTGCGCGAGCACTTCCTCGCCATCGCCGCCGCTGCCCCCGAGCGCTATCTGGTCATCGACGGCACGCAGCCGCCGCAGGCCCTGCACGCGCAGATCGTGGGCCGCCTGGCCGCCGCCGGCGTCGTCCCGGGCGGTGCCGGATGACCGTATGGCGTGAGGTCATCGGCCAGGAGCCGGCCCTGGCGATCCTGCAGCGGGCCGTCGCCCACCCCGAGTCGATGACGCACGCGTGGTTGTTCACCGGCCCGCCGGGGTCGGGACGCTCCGTCGCCGCGCGCGCCTTCGCCGGGGCCTTGATGTGTCCCACCGGCGGGTGCGGGGAGTGCCGCGAATGCCGCACCGCCGTCGACGGCACCCACGCCGACGTCGACCTCGTCGCGACCGAAGGCCTGACGATCGGGGTGGGTTCGGCCCGCGAGCTGGTGCAGCTGGCTGCTCGTCGGCCCTCGGTCGGGTCGTGGCGCGTCATCATCGTCGAGGACGCCGACCGGCTCACCGAGCACTCCGGCAACGCCCTGCTCAAAGCGATCGAGGAACCCGGCTCGCGCACGATCTGGCTGCTCTGCGCACCGTCGGTCGAGGACGTCCTGATCACCTTGCGCTCGCGCTCGCGGCACGTGCGGCTGCGCACCCCGCCCGTCGAGGCCGTCGCCGCCTTGCTCACCGACCGCGACGGTGTCGACCCCGCGATGGCACGGTATGCCGCTCGCGCCGCCCAATGCCACGTCGGCATGGCGCGGCGGCTGGCGCGCGACGAGGGCGCGCGGATCCGGCGCCGCCAGGTCGTCACGATGCCGACCCGGATCACCGGGGTCGGCGATGCCGTCGGCGCCGCCGCCGATCTGATGGCGATCGCGGAGGAGGAGAAGGAACATTCCCTGACCGAGCGGCATACGGCGGAGCGGGAGCGACTGCTCCAACTGCTCGGCGCCGATCCGACCGCCCGCACCCAGCCGCCGCACGTGCGCAGCCAGCTGGCGGCGATGGAGAAGGAACAGAAGACCCGCGCCACCCGCTTCATCCGCGACGTCCTCGACCGCACTCTGCTGGACCTGTTGTCGGTCTACCGCGACGCCCTGGTCATGCGCACCGGCGCCCCGGTCGCCATCGTCAACGAGGACAATCTCGACACCGTCGGGGGGCTGGCTCGGGCCCTGACCCCCGAGGGTCTGTTGCGCGCGATGGAGGCCATCGGCACCGCCCGCGAACGGATCGACGCCAATGTCGCCCCGTTGCTGGCGCTCGAGGGTATGGCCGTCTCGCTCATCCTGCCGCGGTGACCCCGCGCCGGGATCGTTATCGCGGTGCGATCAACTCGGTGCGCGTCCTGTCGGATGCGTGAGTTAGCGTCGAGCCATGTCGCATCCGGCCGCTCCCCGTCGTCCGCGCGCGATCGGGGTGTTGCTCGCCGGATCGCTCGCTCTGACCGGTTGCTCGATCGACAACCCCTTCTCCCGCGACGCGAAGGTCACCAGCACCCCGCTGCCCAGCACGGCCAAGGTGCCGACCGGGCAGGACGCGCTGGCCAAGTTCTACAACCAGACGCTGACCTGGACCGACTGCGGCGGGCCGAAGTGCGCCGAGCTGGAGGTGCCGATCGACTACGCGAAGCCGGACGGGGAGACGATCAAGCTCAAGGTCCTCAAGACCGAGAAACGCGGCGGCGGCACCAAGGCCGGTTCGATCCTCGTCAACCCCGGCGGGCCCGGCGGCAGCGGCGTCGAGTATGCCCGTTATGCCGACTTCATCGTGGGCACTCCGGTCCGCAAGGCCTACGACGTCGTCGGTTTCGACCCGCGCGGGGTGCAGGACTCGGCCCCGATCGAGTGCGTCGAACCGCCGCAGCTCGACGACTTCCTCGGCCAGGACCCCACCCCCGACGACGCAGCGGAGCGGCAGCAGGCCGTGACCATCGCGACCGACTTCGGCAAGGCGTGCGCCGCCAATGCGGGGCCGCTGCTCGGGCACGTCTCGACCGTCGAGGCGGCCAAGGACATGGACATCCTGCGGGCAGTCGTCGGCGATGCGAAGCTGAACTACTTGGGCAAGTCCTACGGCACCTACCTCGGCGCCACCTATGCCGGCCTCTTCCCCGACCGGGTCGGGCGGATGGTCCTCGACGGCGCCCTCGCCCCCGACCTGACCCCCGAGGAGACGGCCATCGGCCAGGCCCGCGGATTCGACACCGCCACCCGCGCCTGGGCGGCCGATTGCGTCAAGGAGGGCAACTGCCCCCTCGGCACCTCGGTCGATGAGGTGATGACCGGGCTCAGTGACCTGCTCACCAAGCTGGACAAGACGCCCGCGACAGTCACCGGCGACGCCCGCGTCAAGAAGCTGACGGAGGGGTGGGCGGCATACGGCATCGCCGCGGCCATGTACGACCAAGGCATGTGGGCCCAGCTGACCGACGCCCTGCGCAAGGTCGTGGCGTCCGACGACGGCACCGGCCTGATGAACCTCGCCAACGCCTACGCCGAGCGGGACGCGTCGGGCGCCTACTCGGGCAACATGATGCAGGTCATCTATGCCGTCAACTGCCTCGACGCCCCCGACAGCCCCGACATCGCGACCTATGTCGAGCGCGAGAAGAAAGCCCAGGAACAGGCCCAGCTCTTCGGCCGCTTCCTGGCCTGGTCGGGCCTGACCTGCGGCCACTGGCCCATCACGTCGACGAACAAACCGGCCAAGATCACCGCCGCCGGCTCCGCCCCGATCGTCGTCGTCGGCACCACCCGCGACCCCGCCACTCCCTACGAGTGGGCGGTCCGGCTCGCCGACCAGCTCGAGGCCGGCGTCCTGGTGACCATGGACGGGGACGGCCACACGGCATACATGCGGGCCAACTCGTGCATCGACAACGCCCTCAACGACTTCTACACCAAGGACAAGGTCCCGGCCGACGGCCTGCGCTGCTGACGGTCCCGGTCAGCGGATGCTGCTGACCCCGGCCCCAGGAACGCGACCTCAAAGGACGCGACGAAGCGCTGGCGCTCGGCGAGGAAGGCGCGCGTGTGCTCGGTCTGCTCGTGCGCGTCGAAGGCCGCCTCCTGCCGGGGATGCAATTCGAAGCGGACGACGAGACCGAACGGCGCGGGAGCGGGACTCCCCCGGGACAGCCTCAGGCATGCTCTCACCGGAGCGAGACCGCACCGAAACTAGCTCCCGGGACAACAAACGCCCCCGACCGGCGTCGAGGGCGTTTGGCGGAGCCGCTTGTCGGAATCGAACCGACGACCTATTCATTACGAGTGAATCGCTCTGGCCGACTGAGCTAAAGCGGCGGGTGCGCCGAGCATGGCTGGGTGCGCCCAAGCAGTATACGTATGCCGCGGCCACGCACCGAATCGACCTCGGCTCAGCCCTCGTGCCAGTCGATCGGTCCGCGGTAGGTCTTGTGCTGGGCCGCCTGGGCGACCGGGCGGAGGGTGAGGGTGTCGATATTGACATGCTGCGGCAGCTGGACGGCGAACTCCACGCACGCGGCGACATCGTCGGCCACGAGCGGCCGGTCGACATCGACATACACCTTCGCCGCCGCGGCCGCGTCGCCCCCGAACCGGGTGAGCGCGAACTCGTCCGTGGCGACCATGCCGGGCCGGATGTCGACGACCCGCACGTGGGTGCCGCTCAGTTCGAGCCGCAGCGTCTCGGAGATCACCGAGGTGCCGTGCTTGGCCACGGCATAGCCGGCGCCGCCTTCGTAGACGATCTCGCCGGCGGTCGAGGAGATGTCGACGATCGTCGCCCGGGGCGAGCGCAGCAGCAGCGGCAACGCGGCCCGCACCACGTTCAGCGTTCCGAGCACATTGACCTCGAACATCGTGCGCCACTGCGCCGCGTCCGCCTCGGCGACCGGCGCGAGCCCGAGCGCGCCGCCGGCGTTGTTGACCACGACGTCGAGCCGGTCCAGGCCGCCGATGAGCTCGCCGACGCCCTCGGGGTCGGTGACGTCGAGGACGGTATGCCGTGCCGCCGCGCCGATCCGGGCCGCAGTGCTGGTCAGGGGCTCGAGGCGGCGGCCGGCGAGGAGGACGTCGAAGCCGGCTGCGGCGAGTCGGGTCGCCGTGGCGGCACCGATGCCGGTGCCGCCACCGGTGATGAGGGCGAGCGGACGGGACTGGGCCATGACTGCCATCGTAAGGGTGGTGTCGCGGGCCCCCCATTCGTGATAAAGCCCGGCCACATTGTTTTCTGGACGCCCGGTCAATCCCTGTACGCGCCAGCTTTTACCAAGCCTTATGGACAAACTGACCAAGGTCGATGAGGTAGCGTCAGAAGCACCGCCAATGAGCCGACGCGGGGTGGGAGCCAACCTCCGGGTTGTCCCCGCAGTCGCCGGGCGGTAAGACGGGGGCGCTGATGTCAGCATCAGCGCCCCCGTCGTCTTCCCCCTCTTCCGACCGTTCGTTATGGATTCGTTAGGCGGCGGGGACCGCGGTGCCACTCGGGCGCGCGACCTGCGGAAAAACATCCGTGTCATTCGCTGGCCAAGGCCCTCCGCGGACTTGAACGGGCGCCTGAGGTGTGACGGATGTGACGGTGGGAATCGGGCTCAGTACCCTGAACTGCGCAAACAGCGTTTGGCCCCCCGAATCGGCCACCGTCCGCCATCGGTCGCCGGAGTTTCTCAGGAGCGTCGTCCATGCCGTGCAGGCCAGCCTCACAGCCGCGCGCCCGGATCCGGGTGGCCCAGGCCATCGGAGCGTTCGCCGCGGTCACCGGGGTCGTCCTCGGCGGGTCGTATGCCGCCAGCGCCGAGCCGACCGGTCCGAGCCAGGCCGAGGTGGACGGCGCCCGCAGCGCCGTGGCCGAGGCCGGGACCCAGGTCGCCGCGCTCGATGCGTCGTATGCCGCCGCGTCCCGCCGCCTGGCCGCCGTTCGTGAGCGCTCCGCCGCCCTCGGCGAAGCCGCCAACGGCGCCCGCTGGGAGTTGGAGAAGGCGACCGCTGCGGCACTCGACGCCCGCCGCAAGTCGGACGCTGCTGCCCATACGGCCCGCGGGGCGCGCGACGAGTTGCGCGAGTTCGCCGCCGGTCTGTACCAGCAGGACGGGGCGCTCGGCACCCTCGGTTCGCTGCTCGACGCCGGCGACCCCCAGCAACTCCTCGACCGCGCCAGCACGCTCGAGATCGTCTCCGACCAACAGGACGCCCGCCTCGGCGAGGCGCTGCGGCTGAGCGGGACCGCTCAGACCCTGCAAGCCGCCGCCGACGAGGCCGAGAAGGCCCGGCGCTCCGCCTTCACCCGCGCCGAACAAGCCGAACGCATCGCCCGGGCCGAGTTCGACCTGGCCGACGCCGAAGCCAGCCGCCTCCAACGCACCCGCGCCGGGCTCGCCGAACGACTTGCCGCGCTGCGCGACACCTCCGTGCGGCTCGAGCGCGAGCGGCTCGATGCGATCGCCGCCGAGGCGGCCGCGCAGGAAGCTGCCGCGCAAGAGGCCGCCCAGGCCGCGAACGAGCCGCCGACCTCCGCCCCACCGGCGAGCGGCACCGCAACCCCACCGGTCGCCACGGGCACCAGCACTCGGCCCACGTCCTCCGCGACCCGCCCCACGTCCACGAGCCCGCGGCCGACGTCGACCTCGACCCCGCCCACGTCGACGTCCTCCTCCACGCGCCCGACGTCCACCTCCACCTCGACCCGCCCGACGTCCACCTCGACGTCCACCCGCCCGACGTCGACCTCCACGTCCACCCGCCCCACGACGACCTCGAGCAGCACGCCGCCGCCGACCTCCACATCGACCTCGACCCCGCCGCCGGCCAGCGGCGCCGCGGCCGCCATCGCCTATGCGCAGGCCCAACTCGGCAAGCCGTATCTGTGGGGCGGGTCGGGACCGGACGCCTTCGACTGCTCCGGGCTGACGATGATGGCCTGGCGCCAGGCCGGGGTCTACCTCTCCCACTACACCGGCGCGCAGTATGCCGAGACCGCCCGGGTCCCGATCGACCAGTTGCAGCCCGGTGATCTGGTCTTCTTCGGCTCCAGCGGCGAGAGCAGTCACCACATGGGGCTGTATGTCGGTGGCGGCCAGATGATCGAAGCTCCGTACACCGGGGCGGTCATCCGGTACGCCTCCATTTATCGCAGCGACCTGGTCCCCTACGGCGGCCGCCCGGGCTGACGCGCACCACGGGCGCACCGATCCGGGTCACGCCTTCAGGCGCGTCATCCCCTCCTGAGCGAGGCTCGCCACGAGCCGCCCATCCTCGGTCCAGACCGTCCCGCGCCCCAGGGCGCGACCGCTCTGTGCGGACGGGCTCTCGAGGTCGAAGAGCAACCAGTCGCTCAGCGAGGCGTCCCGGTGGAACCACATCGCGTGATCGAGGCTGGCGACCCGCAGTCGGGGGTCGAAGAAGGTGACGCCGTGGTTGCGCAGCGACGGCGTGAGCATCTGGAAGTCGGAGGCGTACGCGAGGATGGCGGAGGTCAGGAGCTGATCGTCCGGGAGGGCCGCGGCCGCCCGCATCCAGAGCTGATAGCGGCTCGACCGGGTCGCCGGTTCGCGCGGATCGACCGAGCCTACGGGGTATTGCCGGATGGCTCGCTTGCGCAGCCGCGCGAGGTGGTGCTCCGCGCGTTCGTCGTCGATGCCCTGCCGGTCCATCAGGTCGCCCAAGGCGACGCTCATCTCGGTCAGCCCGCGCGGGTCGGGTGCCGATGGCATCGGATCCTGGTGTTCCATGCCCTCGGCCCGCTCCTGGAAGGAGGCGGACATCGCCAGGATCGGCCGGCCGTGCTGGATCGCATGCACGCGCCGGGTGCTGAAGGATTTGCCGTCCATCATCCGCTCGACCGCGAAGCGGATCGGCTGGGTGTCGTCGCCGGGCCGCATGAAATAGGCGTGCAGCGAGTGGATGGGCCGAGGCGTGGCATCCGGGGTCAGGTCCAGGGTCAAGCCTGCCGCCATGACGCCCTGCGCGAGCACCTGCCCGCCGAATACCCGCCCGTGCGGCTGCTTCTCGCTGGCGCCGATGAAAACCTGGGCCTCGCTGTCGCCCATCTCGGTGTCCGTTTCCGGGGCGTCGCGGACGGCGATATGAGCGGTGCCGACCTCCCTCAGGGTCAGCAGCCTGACGAGGCCCTCGACGGCGAGTTCGGCATCGGTGGTCACGAGCACGGCAGCTTAGCCAGTCGGGGCGGCCCGGTTCACGCCATCTCGTGGAGGAGCCGGTTCAGATAGCGCTGCTCCGGGATCGATGGGGTCGTGCGGGCCGCCTGCTCCAAGGCGACGCGCGCCTGCGCGGTGCGACCCAACTCCGCGAGCAAGTGCCCGCGCGTGGCGGCGACCCGGTGGTTACGGGAGCCGGCGAGCGGGTCGAGCAGGGCCAGCCCGGCCGCAGGTCCCTCGGTGCGCGCCACCGCCACCGCCCGACCGATCGTCACCGCCTCGCCGGGGGCGATGAGGTCGAGCATCCGATAGAGCTCGGCGATCTGCGGCCAGTCCGTGGCCGCCCACGAGGCGGCCTCGTCGTGGACCGCCGCAATGGCCGCCTGCAATTGGAACTCACCGACCGGACCGACCGGGAGCACCGCCTCTAGGATCGCCACGCCCTCCGCGATCAGGTCGCGACGCCAGCGCGAACGGTCTTGTGCCTCGAGAGGAACCAGGTCGCCATGGGCGTCGGTGCGCGCGGGCCCGCGAGCGTGCGTGAGCAGCAGCAGGGCGAGCAGTCCGGCATTCTCGGGGTCGGCGGGCACGGCGCGCCACAACGAGCGGGCGAGCCGGATCGCCTCGCCGCTGAACCCCGCGTCGCTCAACTCCTCACCGGAGGAGCGCACATGCCCCTCGGTATGCAGCAGCGCCAGGGCGTGCCGCACGGCACCGACGCGTGCGGACAGGTCGGCGGCCGGAGCGGGGAACCGGCTCCCCGCCCCGGCCAGCGTCTTCTTGGCGCGGGTGATCCGGGCGGCCATGGTCGCCTCGGGGACCAGGAAGCCGGCGGCGATCTGCGCCGTCGTCAGCCCGGAGGCCGCTCGCAGGATGAGCGCGACCTGCGAGGCCTTGGTCAGCGCGGGGTGGGCGCAGAGCAATAGCACCTCGAGGCTGTCGTCGACACCGACGGGAGCGGCGCCGTCGAGGGCGTCCGCGGCATACCGCTCCTCGCGCCGCCGGCGCGCCGACTCGCTGCGCACCTGATCGATCAGCCGCCGCTGCGCCACGGTGATCAACCAGGCGCGCGGATCGTGCGGCATACCCTCCCGCGGCCACTGGGCGGCGGCGGCGAGCAACGCCTCCTGGACCGCGTCCTCGCAATCGCCGAAGTCGCCGTAGCGGCGGGTCAACGCGGCGAGCACGTGTGGCGCCTCGGTGCGCCACACCTGCTCGACCGTCATCGCGCGCCCTCAGTCGGCGTCGCCGCCAGGCCACATGGCCGGCCGCAACTCGATGGTCTCGCCCGGCGCGCCGAAGTTGCGGGTGATCTCCTCGGCGCGCTCCGGCGACTCGACGTCGATGAGGAAGAAGCCGGCCAGGTGCTCCTTGCCCTCGGCATACGGCCCGTCGGTCGCCAGGCGCTCGCCGTCGTGCCAGCGGAACAGGCGGGCGCTCGCGGGATCGGCCAGGGCCTCACCGCCGATCAGCTCGCCGCGGGCGCTCATCTCCTCAAGCACCGACTCGAAGTCGGCGTTCAGTTGCTCACGCGTCTCGGCCGGCAGGTCCCGCTGCTCCGCGACGAAGTCGCCGGTCGGGTGGCCCCAAGGCTGGGGGTTGGAGTGGATCAAGATGACGTACTTCACTGCTCGTTTTCTCCTTCGACTCGCGCCGGCGCGGTGCCGGTCGGGCGTAGGTCGAAGCCAGATCCGGCATATCGACACGTGCGGTCATGTCGATCCGGCGTTGTCGGCTCCGACCTTCGGGTGTCCAGCACCACCGACGACAACGTTCGGAGCACATCATGACCGAGACCACCCCCACGACCACCGACACCGGCGAACTGCTGGCGTGGATCGGCCGACAACACCATCGCCTGCTCGCGAGCACGGCCGGCCTGACCGAGGAGCAGCTGCGCGCGCCGGTCGTGTCCTCGGGCTGGTCCGTCCTCGGCCTGCTCGGCCACACCCGCGACACCACCGTCTTGTGGCTGCACCACATCGCCGCCGGCCGCCCCGTCGACGGCTTCGACGAGGAGGAGGAGGTCTTCGACAACGACCCGCAGCGCCCCGCCGGCGAGGTGGTGCAGGATCTCCGGGAGGCCTGCGCGGCCGCGGTCGAGCAGGCCCGCGAGATCCCGGCGGACGCGGCACCCGGGTGGTGGCCCGAGGGCGCTTGGGGCGGCTATCGGCAAGAGACCGTGCGCGGCTGCCTGCTGCACCTGCTCACGGAACTGGCCGCGCACGCGGGGCACATGGACATCGCCCGGGAACTGACCGACGGCGGCGTGTGGGACTTCGCCGTCGACGGGGTCCGGGTCCCGTGACCGCGAGGTCAGTCCGGCGGTGCTGAGGCCCAGCCGACCGTCAGGTTGCACAGACGGAGGCGACCGCCGCGGCATCGCGACGGTCGCCTCTCGGATCGTGACCGGCTTCAGCGGTCGTCGGACAGCGGGTGCTCCTTGGTCGCCAGTTCCTGCTCGGCCCGGCGGGAGGCTTCCTGCATCTCCTCTGCGGTGTGGCCGTGGCGGGACTGGGCGAAGTCGGCGATGGCCTGGTTGCCCTGCGCCGGGGTGCGCCAGCGGGCCGTGGACACGCCGGCGTCGTGGGCGCGCTGGATGGCCTGGCGCACGCATTCCTCGGCTTCGGCCCGGCCGGTCCAGTGGGCGCCCTCGACCGACTTGCCCGGTTCGAGGTCCTTGTAGGTCTCGAAGAAGTGCTGGATCTCCAGCCGGTCGAACTCGTTGATGTGCTCCAGCTCGGTGATGCCGCTCTTGCGAGGGTCACCGGCAGGGATGCACAGGATCTTGTCGTCGCCGCCGGCCTCGTCGCGCATATGGAACATCCCGATCGGCCGCGCCCGGACGAGGCAGCCGGGCCACGTCGGCTCGTCGAGGAGCACGAGCGCGTCGAGCGGGTCGCCGTCCTCGCCGAGGCTGTCCTCGACATAGCCGTAGTCGGCCGGGTAGGCCATGGAAGTGAACAGCAGCCGGTCGAGCCGGATTCGTCCGCTCTCGTGATCCACCTCGTACTTGTTGCGCGCGCCCTTGGGGATCTCAATCGTGACGTCGAACTCCACCCTGTCTCTCCTCATCGCTCGAATGACCTACTCTGCTCGCTAAGTCTTGCGCATCCGGCGCGGTGTGGTGTGGAGGGGGTATGCCGTGCGTCGCTCGGCGACCGTCCTCGCCGTCGCCGCGCTGGCGCTGGGCGGCTACGGCGCCGCCGACGTCTACGACGTCGTGCCCGGCATCCTCACTCGTGACCGGCCGACGCCGCTACCGGCCCCGGCCACGCCCGGCCCCACGCCCACTCCGGTCGCGCTGCCCACTGCAGCGGCCGCCATACCGGTGCTTGCGGCCCTCGCCGACGACGCGCCGGTGCCGTCGACTGCGGCGCTGAAGAAGGCCCTGGACGCGGCGGTCGCCGACCCGGCCCTCGGTCCCAGCGTCGGCGTCAGCATCCGGGACGCCGCGACCGGCAAGGAGCTGTATGCCCGTGGCGCCGACGCGCCGCGCGTCATCGCCTCGGCGCAGAAGATCCTTGCGGCAGTGGCGATTTCGTCCGAGCTCGATCCGCGCGCGCGGATGACGACCGAGGTGCGGATGGTCGCGCCGGGGGAGCTGGTCCTGGTCGCCGGGGGCGACACCTTGCTGGCCCGTGAGGCCGGTGACCCGGACGCGACTGCCGGCCGGGTGGGGTTGCGCGATCTGGCCGAGCAGGTCGCGGCGGCCGTGCGGGAGGAGCCGGTCGAGCGGTGGACGGTGCGCCTGGACCTGACGTATGCCGCCGGGCCCGGCTACCCCGACACGCCCACCTATCCGACGGGTTGGGCTCCCGGTGACGTCGCCGCCGGTTTCACCCAGACGGTCGCGATGATCGGCCTCGCCGACGAGCGCCCCAAGCCCTACGAACCCTCCCCGATGGACCCTGCGGCGTCGGTGCTGGACGCTTTCGTCGGGGAGCTGCAGCGCGCCATACCCGACGCCACGGTCACGGCCGACGACATCCCAGACCTGCGTGCCACCCCGGCCCCCACGGAGGCGACGGTCGTCGCGCGGGGGGAGTCCGCGGCATACCGTGACGTGCTCGCCGAGGCCCTCGACACCAGCGACAACGCCCTCACCGAGAACCTCGCGCGCCAGGCGGCACTCCAGGCCGGCCGCGACGGGTCGTTCGCCGACAACGCCGCATTCGTCGTCGACACGCTGAAAGCCAAGGGCTATGACCTGACGGGCACCACTTTGCTCGACACCTCCGGCCTGACCAGGGGGCAGACGAGCACGGCCGCGTTGCTCTCGCAGGTGACCGCGGAAGCGCTCGCGGGCAAACTGCCCGGCCTCCAGGACGTCATCGCGCGGCTGCCGGTGGCCGGCCTGGACGGAACCCTGTTCGACCGGTTCCGCACCGAGCCCGCCAACGCCGCGGCCGGTGTCGCCCGCGCCAAGACCGGCACCCTGACGGGCATTTCGTCACTTGTGGGCACTACGGTCGATGCGGACGAGCGCGAACTGACCTTCGTCATCGTGGCCGACCAGGTGCCCGCCTCGAGCGGAACATTGGCGGCCCGGGCCGCGTTGGACCGGTTCGTCGCGACCCTCACGGCCTGTGGATGTCGATAGACGATGGACGAAAGGCGCCCGCGTATGAGTGAGCACCCTCAAGACACCATCCCCGCGATGCCGGACGCGCAGGTCGTGCCGACCGACGAGGCGCCACCGCGATTCGTCGACTGGGACTTCGCCAAGGCCACCGGGCGCCGCCTCGTCGGCGCCGGACCGGAGGTCAGTGCCGCCGAGGCCGGCGACATCGTCGCCAAGATCCGGGCAGCTGCTGCGGCCGCCCAGGAGCCCGTCGCCGAGACGTCGCGGATGCACGCCCCCGGCATCGCCCCGCCCGCGCAGGTGATCGACCGCCCCACGTGGATCGACCTCAACCTCGACTCGATGGCCGCGCTGATGACGCCGGTCTTCGTCAAGGTCGCGCGCGACCGCACGGTGTCGGCCAACGCACCTGGGATGGGTGTCGGAGCCAAGATCACCGGCGCCGAGTCGGGTGCGCTCATGGCGTTCATGGCCAGCAAGGTGCTCGGCCAGTACGACCTGGCCCCGCAAGGCACCCCCCGCCTGCTCCTCGTGGCCCCCAATCTCGTTGCCGTGCAACGCGAATTGGATGTCGACCCCGACGACTTCCGCGCGTGGGTGTGCATGCACGAGGAGACCCACCGCATCCAGTTCACCGCGGTTCCGTGGCTGCGCGAGCACATGATCGAGCGGGCGACGACCTTGGCCGGCGAGCTGACCCCCACTCCGCAGGAGCTCGGGCAGCGTATGCAGGAGATGGTCAAGCGTCTCCCCGAGGCCCTCGGTTCGGGCGGCGGCGGCCTGGCCGATCTGTTCGCCACGCCCGAGCAGCGGGCCAAGATCGCCGAGGTCACGGCGATCATGAGCCTGCTCGAGGGGCACGCCGATGTCGTGATGGACGATGTGGGCCCCAAGGTCATCCCGACGGTGGCGGACATCCGCGCCAAGTTCACCGAGCGCCGCAAGGGTGCCGGCGCCGCCGACCGGATGCTGCGCCGCCTCCTCGGCCTGGAGGCCAAGATGGCGCAGTACAAGGACGGCGCGGGCTTCGTCCGCGGGGTCATGGACAAGGTCGGCGTCGACGGCTTCAACGCGGTCTGGACCTCACCCGAGACCCTCCCGCTGCCGGCCGAGATCCACGACCCGCAGGCCTGGGTCCGCCGCGTCCACGGCTGATCGAGGACGGGACGCGCGACTCCAAGATCTCCATCTGTCGGGTGCTGTCCGGCGGGTCAACCACTCGGTTACGAAAGGCAGCCCCATTACGCCACACTCGGCGGCGCGCGTGCTTCCAGCTCAGGTCTGAGTGCCTCTCGGATACGAGGTGGTGCGCCTGATCTGGCGCGAACTCGACGACCCCGTCGGCGTCATCGCTCGGATCCGCGACGCCTTCGCCCGCGCCTTGACCCGGCCCGCTCCACCGCCTCGACCCGCCCCGGAACCCCGAACCGCCTCGGAAGGCGCGAACAGCCTGGTTTAGCCCGAACTCCCTGGCACATATCTGCCGGAGTCCGGGCTACGCCAGGCAGTTCGCGGCATACCGGAGAGTTCGAGCGCGATAGGCGGCCGACCCGGGGCGTCAGGCCTGACCGGGTCGCGGCATAGGCTCGGGGCCGTGCGGGAACCGGCGAGTATGGCGTGTCGGGGGGCGGTCATGGCAGCCCTCGCCGACCTCGCGCCCGATGACCTGGTCCTGGTCGCCTGCTCCGGCGGCACCGACTCCCTCTCGCTCGTCGCGGCCACAGCGTGGGCGGCGGAGCGGCTGAGCCTGCGGGCCGGGGCGGTGTGCGTCGACCACGGCCTGCAGGCCGGCTCGCCGCAGGTCGCCGCACGTGCCGCGGAGGCGTGCCGCCGGCTCGGCCTCGACCCGGTCGAGGTCGTCCCCGTCGAGGTGCCGGCCGATTCTCCGGACGGGCCGGAGGCCGCTGCGCGGCTGGTGCGGTATGCCGCCCTGGCCACCTGCGCGGACCGGCTCGGCGCCGTCGCGGTGCTGCTCGGGCATACCAGCGACGACCAGGCCGAGCAGGTGCTGCTCGGGCTGGTGCGCGGCTCCGGCATCCGCTCGCTCGCCGGGATCCCGCCGCGGCGCGGCGAGGTGCGCCGGCCCTTCCTGGAGATCAGCCGCGCCCAGACGCACGCCTCGTGCGACGAACTCGGCCTGGTCCCGTGGCAGGACCCGCACAACGAGGACCCGGCCTACCTGCGCGTGCGGGTGCGCCGCGCCCTCATCGACCTGACCACCGACCTCGGCCCCGGCGTCCGCGCCGGCCTGGTGCGCACCGCCGCCCTGGCCCGCCAGGACGCCGATTATCTGGATGCCCTCGCGGCGGACGCGCGGCGAGCGCTCGGTGACCTCCCGTGGGAGGTGGGCGACCTCATACGACTCGATCCGGCCCTGCGCACCCGCGTCTGGCGTGCCGCCCTGACCGACGCGGGCGTCCCCGCCGGGGCCCTCGGCCGCAACCACATCGCCGAATGCGAGCGGCTCCTCACCGCGTGGGCAGGGCAGGGGCCGATCCCGCTGCCTGGAGGGTATGCCGTGACCCGGCGCAGCGGGCAGGTGTCGGTGAGCGGTCCCCATACGGTTAACTAACGTCCGTGGACGCTGAGCACATGGGTGCAGACCTCGAACGCGTACTCATCACCGAGGAGGAGATCCAGGCCCGGCTCGCCGAGCTCGCCCGGGAGATCTGGGACCACTACGCAGGCGAGGAGTTCCTGCTCGTCGGGGTCCTCAAGGGTGCGGTGCTCGTCATGGCCGATCTGATGCGCGCCCTTCCCGGCAGCGCCCCGATGGACTGGATGGCGGTCAGCTCCTACGGCTCGGGCACCAAGTCGTCCGGTGTCGTGCGGATCCTGAAAGACCTCGACACCGACATCATGGGCCGCCACGTGCTGATCGTCGAGGACATCATCGACTCCGGCCTGACCCTGTCGTGGATCCGCGCCAACCTGGAGTCCCGGCAGCCGAAGTCGGTCGAGATCTGCACCCTGCTGCGCAAGCCGGAGGCGGCCAAGGTCGAGATCGACTGCATGTGGGTCGGCTTCGACATCCCCAACGACTTCGTCGTCGGCTACGGCCTGGACTACGCCGAGAAGTACCGCAACCTGCGCGTCGTGGGCACCCTGGCGCCGCACGTCTACTCCTGACCCTGGGGGCCCGGCTTGCCGTTCGGTCAGTTCGACTGGCCCGGAACAAGCGGGCCGCCGTCGGTCGTTGGCCCTGACGGATGAACCCGCGTCCGTCTTCCACCGCGTTGCCGGTGTAGTTTCGTCCCCACGAACGACCCGTCCCACCGGTCGCGCCTTCCGCGCGTCCGGCCAGCGCAAGGAGCCCGGCCTCTTGGCCAACAATTCGCCCTCGAACGCCAAGCGTCTCGTCCGCAACCCCCTGTTGTGGGTGATGGCCATGCTCACCCTCATGGTCGTCATGTTCTCCCTGGGAGGCGACGGCGGCTACACGCGCATCGACACCTCGGCCGCGACGGCCCTGCTGAACGAGGGCAAGGTCGAGTCGGCTCGCTTCTCCAGCGAGAACGTCCTGGACCTGACTCTCAAGCAGGGACAGACCTACTCCGGTGAGGGCGTCAAGGCCGCCGACAAGGTGCGGACGGAGTTCATCGACGCGCGCGCCGAGGGGCTGGTCACCCTGGTCAACGAGAAGGTGCCCGGCGGCTACAACGACACCATCGAGCACCCGAGCCTGCTCAGTTCGCTGCTCGTCTCGATCCTGCCGCTGATCATCCTCGTCGGGTTGTTCTGGTTCATGATGAGCCAGATGCAAGGCGGCGGCTCCCGCGTCATGCAGTTCGGCAAGTCCCGCGCCAAGCTCGCCTCCAAGGACACTCCCAAGGTCACCTTCGCCGATGTCGCCGGCGCCGACGAGGCCGTCGAGGAGTTGCAGGAGATCAAGGAGTTCCTCGCCGAGCCGGCGAAGTTCCTCGCCGTCGGCGCCAAGATCCCCAAGGGGGTGCTCCTCTATGGCCCGCCCGGCACCGGCAAGACCCTGCTCGCCCGGGCCGTGGCCGGCGAGGCGGGAGTGCCGTTCTACTCGATCTCCGGTTCGGACTTCGTCGAGATGTTCGTCGGTGTCGGCGCCTCCCGGGTGCGTGACCTCTTCGAGCAGGCCAAGGCGAACGCACCCGCCATCGTCTTCGTCGACGAGATCGACGCCGTCGGCCGCCACCGCGGCGCGGGCCTCGGCGGCGGGCACGACGAGCGCGAGCAGACGCTCAACCAGTTGCTCGTCGAGATGGACGGTTTCGACGTCAAGACCAATGTCATCCTCATCGCGGCCACCAATCGGCCCGACATCCTCGACCCGGCGCTGCTGCGCCCGGGCCGTTTCGACCGGCAGATCGCCGTCGAGGCCCCCGACATGATCGGTCGGCACCGCATCCTCGAGGTGCACGCCCAGGGCAAGCCGATGGCCCCCGGGGTCGACCTGCTCGCCGTCGCCCGCCGCACCCCGGGCTTCACCGGCGCCGACCTGGCCAACGTCCTCAACGAGGCCGCCCTGCTCACCGCCCGTAGTTCCGGCCACCTGATCACCGACGCGACCTTGGACGAGGCGATCGACCGGGTCATGGCCGGCCCGCAGAAGCGCACCCGCATCATGAGCGCCAAGGAGCGCAAGATCACCGCCTACCACGAGGGTGGTCATGCCCTCGTCGCCGCGGCGATGAACCACACCGACCCGGTCAACAAGATCACGATCCTGCCCCGAGGCCGTGCCCTCGGCTACACGATGGTGCTGCCGAGCGACGACAAATACTCCACGACCCGCAACGAGATCCTCGACCAGCTGGCCTACGCCCTGGGTGGGCGGGTGGCGGAGGAGATCATCTTCCACGACCCCACCACCGGTGCCGCCAACGACATCGAGAAGGCCACCGCGATGGCCCGCAAGATGGTCACCGAGTTCGGGATGTCGGAGCGCGTCGGCGCGATCAAGCTCGGCCAGTCCCAGGGCGAGGTCTTCCTCGGCCGCGACTACGGCCACCAGCGCGACTACTCCGAGCATGTCGCCGGGATCGTCGACGAAGAGGTGCGCCGCCTCATCGAGGCAGCGCACGACGACGCCTGGCACGCCCTGAACGACAACCGCGAGATCCTCGACAACCTGGTGCTGGAGCTGCTCGAGCGGGAGACGCTCAACCACAAGGACATCGCCGAGATCTTCCGAGGAGTCCGAAAGCGTCCCGAACGAGCCAGGTGGCTCTCGGCCGAGCACCGTCTGCTGTCGGACAAGCCGCCGGTGCTGACGCCGGCCGAGCAGGCCGCGCTCAACGGCTCCGGCGCCCCCGCCGGTGCGATTCCCCGGCCCGGGGACCGCGCGACCGAGGACGCCATCGACCGTGCGGCCGAGGTCGGGGCCTCGCCCTATGCCCAGGACACGCCGGTCACCCAGGTCATCGAGACGCCCGAGAGCGCGCCCGTCGACCCCGACGGCCACGTCTGAGCGGCCGGAGATGACCGAGCCTGCCGACAAGGTCGATCAGCCGCGCATCGAGGCGGCCGTCCGCGAGATCCTCGCCGCCATCGGTGAGGATCCCGGCCGCGACGGCCTGCTCGACACTCCCGCCCGCGTCGCCCGGGCGTATGCCGAGGCGTTCGGGGGGTTGCACGCCGACCCGGCCGAGGTGCTGGCGAAGAAGTTCGAGGTCGATCACCAGGAACTCGTCGTCGTGCGGGATATCGCGATGTACTCCACGTGCGAGCACCACCTGCTGCCCTTCCACGGCGTCGCCCACATCGGCTATCTGCCGCAGGGCGGTGTCGTGACCGGCCTGTCCAAGCTGGCCCGGCTCGTCGACGTCTTCGCCCGCCGCCCGCAGGTCCAGGAGCGGATGACCGGTCAGATCGCCGACGCCCTGGTCGAGCACCTCGGCGTCATGGGTTGCATCGTCGTCATCGAGGCCGAGCACCTGTGCATGTCGATGCGCGGGGTCCGCAAGCCGGGCGCCCGCACCATCACCTCCGCCGTCCGCGGCAGCCTCGCGCGCAATGCCAAGACCCGCGCCGAGGCGATGTCGCTGCTCCACAGCGGCCAACGGTGAACCGTCCGCTGGTGATGGGTGTCGTCAATGTGACGCCCGATTCCTTCTCCGACGGCGGTTCCTGGTTCGACCCGGACACCGCCGTCGCGCACGGGCGGCTGCTCGCGGCGCAGGGCGCCGACCTGATCGACATCGGCGGCGAATCGACCCGTCCCGGAGCGGTGCGCCCCCACGAGGCGGAGGAGTTGCGCCGCGTCGTCCCCGTCGTCGAGGCGCTCGCCGGCGACGGCCTGACCGTCTCGGTCGACACCATGCGCGCCGGCGTCGCCGCGGCTGCCGTCGCGGCGGGCGCGCGCATCGTCAACGACGTCTCGGGCGGGCTCGCCGACCCCGCCATGGCCGCCGTCGTCGCGGACGCCGACGCCGAGTTCGTCGCCATGCACTGGCGGGGCCACTCCGGAGACATGTACGCCCGGGCGCGTTACGACGATGTCGTCGCGGACGTATGCCGCGAACTGGGTGATCGCGTGGCCGCGCTGACCGCGGCCGGCATTGCGCCGGAGCGGATCATCCTCGACCCCGGCCTGGGTTTTGCCAAAGTGCCGGAACACAATTGGGCGCTGTTGCGGGCACTGCCGACCCTCGGCGACCTCGGCCACCGTGTCCTCGTCGGCACCTCACGCAAGCGTTTCCTCGCGCTCGTCGGCCGCACCCAGGAGACCATGCGCGGCACCGATGAACGCGACGTCGCCACTGCTGTCACGAGCGCGTACGCCGCGCAGGCCGGAGTGTGGGGGATCCGCGTCCACGATGTCGTCGCCACCGTCGACGCCCTCGCCGTGTGGGAGGCCATGAATGGCTGACTCGGCAGACCGCATCACGCTGACCGGCTTGCGCGCCACGGGTTTTCACGGCGTCTTCGACCACGAGAAGCGCGACGGGCAGGAGTTCGTCGTCGATATCGTGCTCGGCACCGACCACCGCGCCGCCGGGCGCAGCGACGCCCTGGCCGACACGATCAACTACGCCACCGTGGCCGACCTTGCGATGGCGCGGATCACCGGCCCCGCCTACGACCTCATCGAAGCCCTCGCCGAGGCCATCGCGGGTGACTGCCTGACGCTGGCGGGCGTCCATACCGTCGAGGTGACGGTGCACAAACCCGCCGCACCCATCCCGCATACCTTCGCCGACGTCAGCGTCACCGTAGCCCGAGGCCTGGAGCACCCCTTCGTGGTCGCCCTGGGCAGCAACCTGGGCGACCGCGAGGCGACGCTGCGGGCTGCGGTGCAGCAGTTGGGTTTCGAGCCGGAGATCCGCATCGGCCGCGTGTCGGGTCTCGTCGAGACCGACCCGGTCGGCGGACCCGAGCAAAGCGACTATCTCAACGCCGTCGCGACCGGCACCACCAGCCTCACCGCGCCCGATCTGCTCGCGACCTTGCACCGCATCGAGGCCCGCCACGGCCGCACCCGCACCGTCCGGTGGGGCGAGCGCACCCTCGACCTCGACCTGATCCAGTTCGGCACCCCCGGCGCACCGGACGAGGTGCGCAGCAGCGACCCCGCCCTCCTCGTGCCGCACCCGCGCGCGGCCGAGCGTGCCTTCGTCGTCCTGCCCTGGCTCGACGCCGACCCTCGGGGGCGCATCCGGGTGGGTGAGGACGTCATACCGTTGGCTTTGCTTGCGGCGCAACTGGATCCGTCCGGCGTGCGCCCTCTTGGCGGGGGCAGCGATGACTGAGCGCGGTATGCCGTGGTGGGTGCCCGCCGTCTTCGCCGCGTTCGTCGCGGCGATCGTCACGCTGCTCACCCACCGCTACGTCCAGGACGGGCACTTCCCACCCTCGGTGCCCGTGGCGGCGGTCATCCTCACCGTCGTGCTCGCTCTCGTCGTCGGCTGGTTCGGCTGGGGGGTGCGGCGCTACCTGGGCGGCAACAAGGCCGACCTGAACCCGATCCGCGCGGCGCGCACCCTGGCGCTGGCGCAGGCCGGCGCGCTCACCGGTGCCGCGCTGTTCGGGCTGTATGCCGGTCAAGCACTCGGCCTGTTGCCCGAGCGCGATCTGCAGGCCAGCCAGCGGATCCTGTGGAGCCTGCTGTGGGCGATCCTCGCCGCCGCGCTGCTGCTGGGCTCGGGTCTGCTCGCCCAGCACTGGTGCCGCATCCCCCCGCGCGACCGCGACGCCGAATCCGAACGCTCCGGCTCATAGGGCCGCCCGGGTCGATCCGGGCGCGGGCGACGACATACGAAATACGAGAGGGGCGCAGATCCGAAGGCCGGATCGGTCAAACGGCTCGCTTCGTATTCTGAATGTTCACGCCTCGTCGCGGGCGGCGAGCACCTGCTCGCGCAGGATGTCGGCGTGGCCGGCGTGCTGCGCCAGTTCGCGCAACACGTGGATGAGCACGAAACGCAGGGGGAGCGGGCCGCGGCGGTTGCCGGTCACGATGTCGTCCAGGCCGAGCCCGGCGACATTGGCGCGCGAGTCGGCGAGGGCGGCGGCATACGCGGCCTGCGCCGCGGCGATGGTGTCCTCGTCGGTAAGGAGGAAGGATTCGTCGACGGTGTCGGGTATGCCGATCTCCGCGCGGGAGCGGCAGGTCACCGCCTCGTCGAACCAGACCCTCTCGACGAAGGTGGCGTGCTTGACCAGGCCCAGCAGGGTGGTCAAGGACGGCACGAGCGAGACCCTGGCCTCCTCCTCGGTCAATCCGTCGAGGCAGGAGGCGAGCATCGCGCGGTGATCGTCGATGAAGGTCCACAGCTGCTGATCGATCGGCGCTAGCCAGGTCTCGGGATCGAAGGCGCTCACTTGTCCACATCCCCGACGACGAAGAACATCGACCCCAGGATGGCCACCATGTCGGCGATGAAACAGCCGGGCAGGATCTGCGAGAGCACCTGCACATTGCTGAACGACGCCGAGCGGAGCTTGAGCCGGTGCGGGGTCTTCTCACCTGTCGAGACGAGATGGAAACCGTTGAACCCCAACGGGTTTTCCGTCGCGGTGTAGAGGTCGCCCTCCGGCACCTTGAGCACCTTGGGCAGTTTGACGTTGATCGGCCCCTGCGGCAGCGTCCGCAGCGTGTCGACGCAGGCCGTCGCCAGGTCCAAGGCGACGTGGGTCTGCTCGAGCAGCACTTCCAGCCGGGCCAGGCAGTCGCCCGTCTCCCGCGTCACCACCCGGCCGGGCCCACCGGGGCCGAACAGCTCGGCATACGCCAGGTAGGGGGCGTCGCGGCGCAGGTCCACGTCGACCCCGCTCGCCCTGGCGATGGGTCCGGACACGCCATACGCGTGCGCCAGCTCCCGCGACAGCACCCCGACCCCACGGGCCCGGGCATTGAGGATCTCGTTGCCGACGATGAGCGACTCGAGCTGCGGCAACCGGCGCCGGACGGCGACGACGGCCGCCTCCACCCGGTCCAGCCAGCCCAGCGGCAGGTCCTCCTTCAGGCCTCCGACGCGGTTGAACATGTAGTGCATCCGGCCGCCGGAGATCTCCTCCATCACCGCCTGCAACTCCTCCCGCTCGCGGAAGGCATAGAAGACCGGCGTGATCGCGCCGAGCTCCAGCGGATAGGACCCGAGGAACATCAGGTGGGAGAGCACCCGGTTCAGCTCCGCCAGCAGCGTGCGCGCCCACACGGCTCGCACCGGCACCTCCATGCCGAGCATCGACTCCACGCCGAGGACGACGCCGAGTTCGTTGCCGAAGGCGGAGAGCCAGTCGTGCCGGTTCGCCAGCACGATGATCTGCCGGTAGTCGCGGACCTCGAAGAGCTTCTCCGCGCCGCGGTGCATATAGCCGATCACGGGGTCGGCGCTGACGATGCGCTCGCCGTCGACGACGATGCGCAGGCGCAGCACGCCGTGCGTCGCCGGGTGCTGCGGGCCGATGTTCAGCACCATGTCGGCGCTGGCGAGCCCGCCGGCACCGACGCCGACATCCAACTCCTGGGCTGCGTGGCTCGTGGTCACGCTCGACACTCTATAGACGCATGGCAGGGTTGAGCTCATGTCCGCCGACATCCTCGACTTCGCCGATCCCGCGTTCCTCGACGATCCGTATCCCGCCTTCGCCCGGCAGCGCGAGGCGGCACCCTTCGCGTGGCACGAGGGGTTGCAGGCCTTCGTGGCCACCTCGCACCAGCACGTGTCGGCGGTGCTGCGCGACCGGCGCCTGGGCCGGATCTTCCGGCCGCGCGAGCCGGAGGGGGAGTGGGAGACGTTCAACTGGTTGCACGCCGACTCGATCCTCGACTCCGAGCCGCCGAAGCACACGCGGTTGCGCCGCCTCGTCGCCGGCGCCTTCGGGCGCGGCCACGTGCAACGGCTCGCGCCCCGTGTGGAAGAGCTCGCCACCCAGCTGCTCGACGCCGCCACCGACGGCACCGCCCCTTTCGACGTCATCGAGTCGTATGCCGAGCCGCTGCCCGTCCTCGTCATCGCCGAGCTCCTCGGCTTCCCCGACATCGACCGGCACCTGCTGCGCCCGTGGAGCCAGGCCATCGTCAAGATGTACGAGGTCGACCGGACTCCATTGCAGGAGAACCAAGCTCGCGAAGCGTGCCGCGACTTCGCGGCATACGTCAGCGACCTCGCCGCGCACCGCATCAACCATCCCGGCGAGGACCTGCTGACCGATCTGGTCCAGATCCGCGACGGCAGCGACAAGCTGAGCGAGCGGGAACTGATCGCGACGGCCGTGCTGCTGCTCAACGCCGGCCACGAGGCCAGCGTCAACGGCATGGGCAACGGGCTGCACAGCTGGCTCGCCGCGGGCAAGCCAGGGCCGGTCGACCCCGATCGCCCAGCGGCGGTGGAGGCCCTCGTCGAGGAGTTCCTCCGGCACGACTCGCCGCTGCAGCTCTTCGAGCGCACCGCCACCGACGACCTCGAGATCGCCGGAGTCCCGATCGCCAAGGGACACAAGGCGATCGCGCTGCTGGGGGCGGCCAACCGCGACCCCGCGATCTTCACCGACCCGCACACGTTCGCCCCCGCGCGCACTCCCAACAACCACCTCGCCTTCGGCTTGGGCATCCACTTCTGCATCGGCGCGCCCCTCGCCCGGCTGGAACTGCACATCTCCACGCGGCTACTCCTGACGCGTTATCCCGAACTGGCTCTCGTCGACGCCGTCCGACGCCCAACCTTCGTCCTGCGCGGATTCGAGTCCCTCATCGTTGCGCCCGGCCCGACCGGATCGGGTGGCTGACAAACGGCGTCCGGCGGCTCGCGCAGGCCTGGAGGCGCACCACGCCGAGTTGCCCCGGGCCGATGCGCTCGATCCCGACGTCCGAGCGGACAGAGAGGGGTATCGCCTCGACGCCGAAGGCAACCCCCGTGCCGTACGCGGCTGAGGCCGGCGCTGCTGGTGCAGCCGGGGGTGTTGCGCGGGGAGGTGCTTCGTCTTGTTTCTGCCCGAGAACTGCGCGTCAGGTGAGCGGATCACGTGCCGTAGGTACCTCGGTGATGACCCACCAGAAGTCGCCCAACCCCGCACCCCGAAGTTCGGCCAGCGCCGAATTCTCTTGCAGCGCAGCGAGATAAGCCGACGGGTCGCGCCGCGCCGCGCCATACGGCACCGCCGCAGCCGGTCGCACCAGCTCGCCGAGTGCGGCTCGCTGGGAGAGCACCCGGCCGGCGGGCAGGGAATCGATCGCCACATGTGCCGTCAGATCACACGATCCATCCGGGACGGGCGGCACGGCACGGCCCCGCCGATAACCCAGCAGCGAACCTCTCCGGGGCCGGTCGGTGGACAGGTGCCCGTAGTCGATCGCGAGCACGACGCCGGACTCGAGCTGATCGACCAGCGCGCGGAGCGCGCGGTCGCGGGTGAGGCCGATCTCGACGCGGGTGCCGGGCCGGTCGGAATACGGCCACCAGCGCTGGGCCCATGCCAGGTCTTCCGCGGTGAACGTCCGCGACTCACCGGCCATCGCGCCCAGCCGTTCCCGACCGCCCCCGTCCACCTCGACCTCGCGCAGCCGTCCCGTCGCATCGACCTCGGCGATCGGGCATGGCACGACATCCAGCCATTCGTTGGCGATGATAAGCAGCGGCCCCACGAACTTCGGCAGGGCGGGCAGACCGGCTCCGCCCGGCGAGGCCACCCACTCGACCGAGGGCGGCAATCCGCCGGGACGGCAGACGACATCCATCCCGGTGAGTCTTAGGTGCGGAGCGAGGGAATGCAGGTGGGTGAGCAATTCACCGCGCCCCGCGCCGATGTCAACGATTCCCGAACACCTGTACTGCGCAGCAAAATTCACCAGTGCGCGCGCGAAGAGCCGGCCCGTCGGGCCGTGCGCGGACGTGGCGAAGTGTCCCGCCGGTCCGGCGGGATCACGATAGAAGCCGCGCACGCCATACAGCGCCTCCTGCCAGGCACTCACCCACGGCATCACGGGGGCGAGGTTACGCCTCGGCGATGAGGGTACCGAGGCAACCGACATCTCGAGCCGGGGAGTTTTCTGGCCGTGGGGTATTCCCGCAGGTCGGGATGGGGATGTACCCTTTCGCTGCCCCGGCAGTACCCCCCGCCCCCCGCCCCCCGCCCCCCACCCGCACCGAGGACCACCCGCGCCGCATCGCGCTGGAGGTCGAGCGGTCAGGAGCCTTTCACGATGTCGTACCTGTCGCGTCCCCGCACACCCCAATCGCGCCCCGGCAAGGGCGCCCTGCGCGTCCTGTTCACCGGAGTACTCGGCGCCTCCTTGCTTCTCGGCGCCGGCGCCCCAGCCGTCGCGCGATCCATCTCCGACGAGCCCGGCACAAGCGCCCGAGACACGCAACGGCCGACTGCGCCGACCGGCCTGAAGGCCATGCCGGGAAGCTACGGCGTGACGCTGAAGTGGACTGCGTCCCGGGACAACGTCGGCGTCGCCTACTACCGCGTCGTCCTGGGCAGCAAGGTCCGCACCCCCACCGGGACGTCCACCTTCATCGGGTCGCTGTCTCCCAACACCACCTACACCGCCTCCGTGCAGGCTTTCGACGCGGCCGGAAACTCTTCTCCCGCAGTGCGGATCACCTTCAGGACGAAGGTGCCGGCCGAGAGCCAGCCGCCCAGCACCCCGACGAACCTCACGGCCGACCCGACCACCGATGCCGTCACCCTGACCTGGACCCCCAGCACCGACAACGTCAAGGTCGCGCAGTATGTCGTGACCGTCGGATCCCTGACCCTCGCCGTCACCGAACCGCGGACGACCATCACCGGGCTGACGGCGGACACCGCATACCGCGCCACCGTGATGGCCAAGGACACCTCCGGCAACACCTCGGGGGAGGCGGCGGTGGACTTCCGCACCGTCACCACGGCGGACACGCAGGCCCCCACTGCGCCGACCGCGCTGAGCGCAACCCCGACCACGAACGCAGTAACGCTGACCTGGACGGCGAGCACCGACAATGTGGGCGTCGTCGGCTACGACGTCACGATCGGGTCGACGACCCAGACGGTGACCGGGAGCCCGGCCACAGTCACCGGGTTGAGCCCCACAACGGCATACCGCGCAACGGTGGTCGCCAAGGATGCGGCCGGCAACGTCTCGACCCCTGCGGTCATCGACTTCCGCACCGCCACACCGGCGGACACCCAGGCTCCGACGGCGCCGACCGGCCTGTCGGCGACCCCGACCACCGACGCGGTGACGGTGAACTGGACGGCGAGCACCGACAACGTCGGCGTCGCGGCCTACGACGTCACCGTCGGCGACACAACGAAGACGGTGACCGGGACGTCCGCGGCCTTCACCGGGCTGACGCCCACCACGGCATACCGGGCGACGGTGGTCGCGAAGGATGCGGCGGGCAATAGCTCGACGCCCGCGACGGTCGACTTCCGCACCACCACGCCGCCGGATACCCAGGCACCGACAGCCCCCACGAACCTGCGCGCCACCGCGGACTCGACCTCGGCGAACCTGACGTGGACCGCCAGCTCGGACAATGTCGGCGTCACCGGATATGTGGTCAGTGTGGGATCGATCACGCAGACCGTGACCACCACGTCGGCGACCGTCACCCGCCTGAGCGCTGCGACGACCTACACCGCGCGTGTGGTGGCCGAGGATGCCGCCGGCAACCAGTCCACCGCGGCGAGCGTGACCTTCACGACCGCGGCCAACCCGACCGGCAAGGTCATCTACGTCAGCCCCGACGGCTCGGACGCCAACCCCGGCACCGCCGGCAGCCCGAAGCGCACCATCCAGGCCGCCGTCGACCTGGCGGAGCCGGGGACGGTCATCCGCCTGTACGCCGGGACCTACGCCAACGGCACCACCATCCGGATTCGCACCTCGGGCCGCAGCGACGCGCCGATCGTCATCCAGCCCGCCGGCAACGGCGAGGTCACGGTGACACATCCGGTGACGACCGCGTCGTGCAGCAACAGCGCCCCCGCATCCGACCGGACCTTCACCTTCAGCAATGGCGTCGACCACTGGCGCATCGAGAACCTGAACATCCACAACGGGGTCTGGATCGCGGGCAAGCGCTCCAACTACGCCTACAACTGGCTGACGAACTATGTGAACAACGGCGACTGGGCATCCCGCCGGCGCGCCCCGGGTCATGGCGAATACAACCCCGCTGCAGCCCGCACCGACCTCGTCCCCTTCCTGCGCGCACAGACGGGCCAGAGCGATCTGGACATGGCGGAGGGCATCACCATCCGGGGCAACCACCTCACCGGGCGCGGCGTCTACGGTGCGCTCACCAGCTATGGGGAGATCAGCGGCAACCGGATCGACCAGATTCCGTGCGGGATCGGCCCGGGCATCTGGCTGATGACCTTCAGCAACGGCTGGAAGATCTTCGACAACGACGTCTCCGATATCGCCATCTCGCACGCGGCGCACTACATGCAAGAGGGCATCCGCGTCGGCAGCGCCGCCAACTACAACGAGATCTACGACAATTACGTCCACGACCTGCCCGGCGACGGGCGCGGCATCAACACCGACGTCGACGGCAGCTGGAACCACATCCACCACAACCGGGTCGAAAACGTGGCCATCGGCTACAACGACCAGATGTCCGGCTGGGGCAACCGCTGGGAGTACAACACGGTGACCAACTACCGGGTCTACGGCATGGGATTCCGGCTCAAGGACGCGACGTTGGTGTCCCCATCGCTCGCGAGCAGCACCAACCTCGTCAAGGTCCGGTGCAATGTCACCGCCAACCCGGTCGGCGACCGGGCCAAGGCCCTCGGTGTCGGCGCGAGCATCGACGGCACGTGGATCGGCAACACCATGCCGAAGATCTGGCTGAGCAAGAACCTGCGAGTCTACTGGACCGCGCAGGGCAACACGTGGAACGGCTCCTCGGCGCTGCCCGGGGACTACCCGCCGCAGGACACCTCGATGTGCTGAGGCCGGGCGCTGCCGCCGCGGCGGACACCGAGGATGATTGACTGAGCGAGTGACGACTCCGCCGCTGCCGCCGGGACGCCTGCGCGTGGGCGTCGTGGGGGCGGGCAAGGTCGGTGCGGTCCTCGGTGCCGCCCTGGCGAACGCCGGACACCTGGTCGTTTCGGCGTGCGCCGTCAGCGAGGCCTCCCGCGCTCGCGCCGCGGCGTTGCTGCCGGATGCTCCGATCAGGACCGTCGACGAGGTCGTCGACGAAAGCGATCTGGTGCTGCTGGCGGTGCCCGATGACACCCTGTCCGGGCTGGTGCAGGGCTTGGCGACGACCGGGGTATGGCGGCTGGGTCAGCTTGCGCTGCATACCTCCGGCCGCAGCGGCCTCGCGCCGTTGGCTCCCGCGATCGCGCAGGGGGTCGGCGGGATGGCGATCCATCCGGCGATGAGTTTCACCGGCACGGCGATGGACGTCGAACGGCTCCGCGACTGCTGCTTCGGCGTGACCGCCCCTCCCGAACTGATCGCCCCCGCGTGTGCGCTGGTCGTGGAGATGGGCGGCGAGCCGCTCGTCATCGACGAGTTCGACCGCGTGCGCTATCACCTCGGGTTGGCGCACAGCGCCAACTACCTCGTCACCCTTGTCGCCCAGGCGGCGCAAGTGCTCCAGGGCGCCGGGGTCGAGGACACCGACCGGCTCCTGCGCCCGCTGTTGTCGGCAGCGCTGGACAACGCCCTGCGCCAAGGTGATTCGGCCCTCACCGGGCCGGTCGCCCGCGGCGATGCCGGTACCGTTGCCGAGCACCTCGAGGTGCTCGAACGCGAGACCGACGATGTGCGTGAGGTTTATCGCGTCCTTGCCGAGGCCACCGTCGCCCGCGCCCTGCGTGGCCGGCGACTCTCGGAGGCCGGGGCGCGCAGCATACGTGAGGCTCTCGACCGTCCGAAGGAGACACCGTGACCACCACAACGGAGCGCCGCGCTCCCGCCGTTGCGCGCACCCGCGATGAGCTGCGAGAGGCGCGCAAAGCGTTGACCGGCAAGGAGATTGCCGTCGTCATGACGATGGGCGCGCTGCACGACGGGCACGCAACCCTGGTGAAGCAGGCGCGCGCCGAGGCCGACCACGTCATCGTCACGATCTTCTTGAACCCGCTGCAGTTCGGGCCTCGGGAGGACCTGTCGCGCTACCCGCGGACCTTCGACTCCGACATGGAGATCTGCACCGAGATGGGTGCCGATCTCGTCTTCGCGCCGACGCCGGACGTCATCTATCAGGACGGCGACCCCGGCGTTCGCGTCTCCGCCGGACCGCTGGGAGACGTGCTCGAGGGCCAGTCGCGGCCCGGCCACTTCGACGGGATGCTCACCGTCGTCGCGAAGCTGATGCACCTGACCGGCGGCACCGCGTTCTTCTTCGGACAGAAGGATGCCCAGCAGTTGCTCCTCATCCGGCGGATGGTGCGCGACCTCGACTTCCCCGGCCGCGTCATCTCCGTCCCGACCGTCCGCGAGGACGACGGGCTCGCGATGTCCAGCCGCAACACCTACCTGACCGAGAGCGACCGTGAGGTCGCCCTGAGCCTGTCGAAGGCGCTCAAGGCGGGCGCGGCCGCGGCCCCCGAAGGGCCGTCGGCGATCCGGCGTGCCGCCCGGGCCGTGCTCGTCGCCGAGCCGCTCGTCCTCGTCGACTACCTGGTGCTCGTCCACCCGACGACGTTGAAGGATGTCCCGGAGTGGTATCGCGGGGAGGCATTGCTCGCGGTCGCGGGCAAGGTCGGCACCACGCGGCTGATCGACAATATGCCGGTGCTCGTCGGTCCCGGCGGTGGCGCCCTGTCGGTTTTCAGCAATCCCGACGACTTGGGCCCCGCAGAGGCGGCGGGCGGAGCAAGGTAGGACGATGCTGCGCAATATGTTGCACTGCAAGATTCATCGCGCGACGGTGACGCAGGCGGATCTGCACTATGTCGGGTCGCTGACGATCGATCGGGACCTGATGGATGCCGCTCACATGTTGCCCGGCCAGCAGGTCGACGTCGTCGATGTCGACAACGGGCACCGGCTGACGACCTATGCGATCGAAGGGGAGCGCGGCAGCGGCATCGTCTGCATCAACGGCGCGGCCGCCCGGCTCATCTCGCCGGGAGACCTCGTGATCATCATCGCGTACGCCCTGATGGACGAGGAGGAAGCGCGCACCTTCAAACCCCAGGTCGTCTTCGTCGACAAACGCAACCGGATCGTCGAGGTCGGCCACGACGGCGGCGACGTCCCCGACGGATACGGGCTCAAGACCTCCGCCGTGACAAAGCGGCGCCATGCCTGAACTCGCCACCTTGCCACCGGTCCGCATACCGCGCTATCTGCTCGCCGGCGCTCCCGGGTGGACGACTCGAGCCGACGTCATCGTCGTCGGTTCCGGCATCGCCGGTCTCACCTGCGCGCTGCGCCTGCGCGAGCAGGTCGATCGCGTTCTGCTGGTCACCAAGACCGTCCTGTCCGCCGGCTCGACCGCCTGGGCCCAGGGCGGAATCGCCGCGGCACTCGACCCGGAGGACTCCCCGCAGGAACACCTCGAGGACACGCTCGTTGCCGGCGTGGACCTGTGTGACGAGGCGGCAGTGCATGCGCTCGTCAACGAGGGACCCGAGCGCGTGCGCGAACTCGTCGCTCTCGGAGCGGAATTCGACCGCGCACCGGGCGGAGACATCCTGCTCACCCGCGAAGGCGGGCATCACCGGGACCGCATCGCACATGCCGGTGGAGACGCGACCGGTGCGGAGATCTCGCGCGCACTCATCGAGGCTCTGGAGCGGGTCAAGAACGACCCCGGCATCGAGGTCATCGAACACGCCCTGGTGGTCGACGTGCTCACCGACGGTGCCGACCGGGTGTGCGGCGCCACCCTGCACGTCATCGGCGAAGGCGAGCAGGACGGCATCGGTGCCGCGCACGCCAGGGCGGTCGTCCTCGCGACGGGCGGCCTGGGCCAGATCTATGCGTCGACGACGAATCCGTCGGTCGCCACCGGAGACGGTATGGCCGCCGCCCTCCGCGCCGGCGCCCGGCTCGCCGACCTGGAGTTCGTCCAGTTCCACCCGACGGTGATGTTCCTCGGCGAGGGGTCGACGGGACAGCAGCCCTTGATCTCCGAAGCGGTGCGCGGTGAGGGGGCCTTCCTCGTCGACGACTCCGGGACGCGATTCGTGCAGGGTCAGCACCCGCAGGCCGATCTGGCGCCACGCGACGTCGTCGCGCGTGCCATCGTCGCCCGCATGCGTGAGACCGGGGCCGAACACGTGTGGCTCGACGCCCGCCATCTCGGAAAAGACTTCTTGGAGAAGCGTTTTCCCTCGATCGTCGCGCGGAGCCGCGAACTCGGCTACGACCCCGCGACCCAACTGATCCCGGTGGCGCCGGCCCAGCACTATGCCTCCGGTGGCGTCTGGACCGACCTCGACGGCCGCTCCACCCTGGACGGGCTGTATGCCTGCGGCGAGACGGCGTGCACCGGCGTCCACGGCGCCAACCGGCTGGCGTCCAACTCGCTGCTCGAGGGACTCGTCTTCGCCCACCGCATCGCGGAGGACATCACCGCCCGGATCCAGTCCGGTGAACTGGCCGAGGTCGAACCCCACGCTCCCGATGACGACACGAGTCTGTTGCCGGAGGAATGCCGACTGGACGTGCAGCGGGCGATGACGGCTGGATCCGGAGTCGTCCGCTCCGCCGAGTCGACCGCGCAGACGTATGCCGCGATCAGCGACCTGCTCGCCGCGACCGCGCCGGCGCAGCCGACCACGGCGGCCTGGGAGACGACGAACCTGGCGCATCTCGGCCTGGTGCTGACAGCGGCCGCCCACGCACGCCAGGAGACCCGCGGGGGCCACGAGCGGATCGACTACCCCGAGCGTGACGACATCAACTGGCTGGGTCACCTCCACCATGTGCACACGCCCGAATCGGTCACCATGACCTTTGTCCCGCAGGAGGATTCGCACCGATGAGCGACTTCGAGTTCCCCATGGACGATGCCCGGCGCGTGGTCCACGCGGCCCTGGTCGAAGACCTCGGCGGTGATGACGGGGTCGATGTGACGACCGAAGCCACCATTCCACGGGACGCCGTCACCACCGGCGAGATCGTCGCGCGCGCGCCCGGTGTGGTCGCCGGGCTCCCGGTCGCCCAACTCGTGGTCGACGAGACCGCGACGATCTCGGGCAGCGGAATGTGCGAGGTGAATATCCTTGTCCCAGAAGGAACTGTGGTGGCGCGCGGAGATGTTCTCGCTACCGTTTCCGGGCCGACGGCAACCATCCTGACGGCCGAACGAACCATCCTCAACATCCTCTCCCGCATCTCCGGCGTCGCGACCGCCACCCGGGACTGGGCCGACGCGCTCGAGGGCACGGGCGCCACCGTCCTGGACACGCGCAAGACGACACCCGGGATGCGCGCGCTGCAGAAATACGCCGTGCGCGCCGGCGGAGGCACCAACAAACGCCTGGGGCTCTTCGACGTCGCGATGATCAAGGACAACCACAAACTGGCGGCCGGCTCCATCACTGCCGCCTACGACCGTATTCGCGAACGCTTCCCGGACGTGCCGGTGCAGGTCGAGGTGACCACGGTCGAGGAGGGGCTCGAGGCCGTCGCCGCCGGCGCCCGGTTCATCATGTGCGACAACATGTCGCCCGAGTTGCTCGCCGAAACCATCGAGGCGTTGAGCGCGACCGGAGAGACGATCGAGGTGGAGGCGACCGGTGGCTTGACCCTGGAGCGCGCCGCCGAGTATGCCGCGACCGGTGTCGACTACCTCAGCGTGGGAGCGCTGACCCATTCGGCCGCCATCCTCGACATCGCGCTCGACCTGGCGGAGGGCCAGGACGTGTAGCGAAAAGCCACCGGCGGGACGGGGTCCCCGCGAAGCACCGGAGCGACGAAGGAGCGAGGACAGGTCGTGGGGTGGCCTAGCCCGGCCACCGGGCCGGAGCCATCGGCTGCTGTCACGATTTGAGGACTTGCCTTTCCCAAGCGACAAGGGCAGAGTGACCAGGGTCACATTCTGATCGGAGGGGTAGTAAGTGAAACGACGAATCGCCACAACCATTTTCGGGCTCGCTCTCGGCGTCGCCGGGACGCAAGTCGGTGCCCACGCGGAGGCGCCGCAGGATAGGGGGACGACCGTCGTCGCCTCCGGACTGAACAACCCGCGGATGATCTCGGTGGGCAGCGATGGCGCCCTCTATGTCGCGGAGGCCGGCGTCGGAGGTTCCGGACCGTGCATCACCGGCGCTGAGGGTGAGGCGTGCTACGGCCGCACCGGTGCGGTCACCAAGATCGCCGGCGGCAAGCAGACCCGTGTCCTGAGCGGCCTGCCCTCCCTTGCCGGTCCCGGCGGCTTCGGCGCATCCGGACCTGCGGGCATCGCGGTCAGCGGATCCACCTACACCCTCAGCTATGGCCTCGGTGCCATGCCGTCGGCGCGCAACGACCTGCCGGGCATGGGCCGGCTGCTGGGCACCACCGTGCGCGGCAGTTTCGGGTCGAGGGCGACGACGATCGGCGATATCGCCGCCTGGGAGGGTGTGAAGGACTTCGACGGTGCCGGGCCGGACAGCAACCCGGGGGGCTTGGCCCTCAGCGGCCGGACCGCCGTGGTCACCGACGCGGGGGCGAACGCGGTCGTCCGCGTGACGCCCCGGGGCAAGATGTCGCTGCTCGCGGTCCTGCCGTCCCGGCTGGTGCCGTTCGGCGGTGGCCAGATCCCGATGCAGTCCGTGCCCACCGCGGTGGCGGTCGGTCCAGACGGCGCCTTCTACGTCTCCGAACTGACGGGCTTCCCGTTCCCGGCGAAGGCCGCGCGGATCTACCGGGTCGTCCCCGGCCAGCGGGCGACGATCTACGCCAGCGGCTTGACCAATGTCACCGGCCTGACCTGGTCTCGTGGGCGGCTGTATGCCGTGCAGTTTGCCGACGATGGCCTGCTCGCCGTTCCCGAGGGCGAGTTGCCGATGGGTTCCCTCGTCGAAGTGCGACGGGACGGCAACCACCGGGTCGTCGCGTCCGGTCTCACCGCCCCCTATTCGGTGGCCGTGCGGGGCACCGACGCCTATGTCACGACGTGCGGGCTCTGTGCGGGGCTAGGCGGCGTGAGCAAGGTGTCGCTCGGCGGCTGATCCGGGCTGTCGGTCGCGCGGCATACGGTTTGCGGTATGCCGCGCGGCCAGCCCGACTTCCTCCACCCGTTGCCCGTGCGGCGGGTGCGGATGGCGAGCGACGCCGAGCCGGTCCGGGACACCTGGCCGGCCAGCATCCCGGCGGTTCGGCAGGTCCTGGACCAGGGATTGGACCTGGCGAAGCTGACGATCCTCGTCGGCGAGAACGGCAGCGGCAAGTCCACACTGATCGAGGCCATTGCGATGGCCTACGGCCTTCCCGGAGAGGGCGGCTCGACCGGTGCGATGCACAAGACGTATGCCAGCGAATCGCCTCTGCACGACTGGCTGACCCTCGAGCGGGGCGCCGGGGCGAGCAAGTGGGGCTACTTCCTCCGGGCCGAGACCACCCACGGACTCTTCACCTATCTGCACAACAACCCCGGCCCCGTCGATCCCGAGTTCCACGCTCTCAGCCACGGCGAGTCCTTCCTGGCGATGCTCGGCACGCGCCGCTTCCGCGGCGACGGCTTCTTCGTCATGGACGAACCCGAAGCCGGCTTGAGCTTCTCCGCGCAGCTCGCCCTCGTCGGCACCCTCACGGCCCTGGCGAGCGATCCCGGGTCGCAAGTGCTCATCGCCACCCACTCCCCGGTGCTGGCCAGCATCCCCGGCGCGCACATTCTGCAACTGGACGAGAACGGCCTACGGCCGAGCGCGTGGGCCGAGCTGGAGTCGGTGATCAACTACACCAGCTTCCTCAAGGAGCCGCGCCGCTACCTGCGTCACGTGGTGGACTAGCCCACACCAACGCCTTCGCGCTGCGCTGCGCCGAAACCCGGTGGGGCCGCCGCGCCGGCCCACGTAAGCTTGTGCGTCGTGACCGACGATCCCACCGTGCCCGAGGCCGAACTGTCCGAGCAGATGCGGATCCGGCGCGCCAAGCGGGATCGGCTGCTGGCCGAAGGCCGCGCACCGTTCGCGGTCCACGTGCCGCGCACCCACTCCCTGCAGCAGGTCCGCGACCAATGGGGTCAGCTGGAGACCGGCGAGGAGACCGAGGACGTCGTCGGCGTTGCCGGGCGCGTGGTTTTCATCCGCAACACCGGCAAGCTCGCCTTCGCCACCCTGCAGGAGGGCATCGGCACCCGCCTCCAGGTCATGCTCAGCCTCGCGGAGGTGGGCGAGGAGGCGCTCGCTGCGTGGAAGGCCGATGTCGATCTCGGGGACTATGTCTTCGTCGAGGGCCGGGTCATCTCCTCCAAGCGAGGTGAGCTGTCGGTGCTCGCCAAGCGTTGGGAGATGGCGAGCAAGGCCCTGCGGCCCCTCCCGGTCCTGCACAAGGACCTCGCCGAGGAGACCCGGGTGCGGCAGCGCTACGCCGACCTGATCGTGCGCCAGGAAGCCCGCGACATGGTCCGGACCAAGGCGACGACCCTCAAGGCGATCCGGGAGGTCCTCGACGGCCAGGGCTTCGTCGAGGTCGAGACCCCCATCATCCAGCTCGTCCACGGGGGCGCGGCCGCTCGCCCGTTCACGACCCACATGAACGCCTTCGATCAGGAGATGGTGCTGCGCATCGCGCTGGAACTCAACCTCAAGAAGGCCGTGGTCGGTGGGGTGGACCGCGTCTACGAGATGGGGCGGATCTTCCGCAACGAAGGTGTCGACGCGACCCATTCGCCGGAGTTCACCATGCTCGAGGTCTATCAGGCCTGGGGCGACCAGACCACGATCGGGCAGGTCATGAAGGACCTCTACCTCGGCGTTGCCGATGCCCTCGGCTCACGGCAGATCGACACGCCCGCGGGCACGGTCGACCTCGACGGGGAGTGGCACTGGCTGCCGGTGTACGACGCCGTGTCGGACGCGGTCCGCGAGACGGTGACCATCGACACCCCCGTCGAGAAGCTGCGCGAATGGGCCGTGAAGTTCGACGTCGACCACGACCCCGGCCTCGAGAAGGACAAGCTGTTCCTCGAACTGCTCTCCGAACTCGTCGAGCCGCACCTGGTGCAGCCGACCTTCCTCTGCGACTACCCCGCCATCGCCCAGCCGCTCGCGCGGCCGCACCGCAGCCGCGCCGGCCACATCGAGGCCTGGGACCTGATCATCGCCGGCGTCGAACGCGGGACCGGCTTCTCCGAACTCGTCGATCCGGTCATCCAGCGTGCGGTCCTGACCGACCAGTCGTTGCGTGCTGCCGGCGGCGACCCCGAAGCGATGCAACTCGACGAGGACTTCCTGCGGGCCCTCGAATACGGCGCGCCACCGATGGGTGGCCTGGGGCTGGGTATCGACCGGATGGTCATGCTCTTTACCGGCGCCAACATCCGCGAGACCATTCTCTTCCCCCATCTGAAGCCGGAGGCGCACTGATGGACCGCTTGGGACTGTATGCTGCGGCGCTGCTGCCGTCGATCGGTGTCGGTTATCTGTTCTACATCATCATTCGCAATCTCCTCGAGGGTGACCGCAATGAGCGGATCGCCCTGGCCCGCATCGACAAGGAGCGAGAACGGGATACCGGTCAGGCGTCACCGGCTGCGGACGCCGGCCGGACAACCCGCGGTGACGGGACTTCTTCGGTTTAGCAATTTCACGCCCGCGGGGCGAACCCGGGCGCCGGCTGTTGCAATATGCACCGAAACCTGGCAGCCGTGTGCGCACCCCGCATTGCGTGTGTAGGCTGGGTGCTGCCCCGATTGGGTATCACACGTTCAATTCCTAGGAGAATGAAATGGCGCAACGCGTCCAGGTTATGCTCATCGACGACGTTGACCAGACGGAAGCCAGCGAAACGGTGTCTTTCGGTCTCGACGGCGTGACCTATGAGATCGACCTCAGTGAAGGCAATGCGGGCAAACTCCGCGACGACCTGGCCCGCTGGATCGGCCACGCCCGCCGCACCGGTGGCCGCAAGGCCGCCGGCACGCGCGCCGTGGGCAAGGCGGATTTGGCCAAGGTTCGCGAATGGGCGCGGGAGAACGGGCACCAGGTCAGTGACCGCGGTCGCATCTCCGCCGTCGTCCAGGAGGCCTATCAGAAGGCCCACGGCTGACCTGGTTTCGTCAACCGGCCACGCTGCGGAGCAACGGAGCCAACCGATCGCCGCAGCGGGCCACCGTCGCCAGAGCGTCATCGAACAGGACTTGTTCGATGACGCTCTGTCCGTCAGCGGCGGCCTCGACCTCAGCCCACGTGCGCGGCATGGCGACGAAGGGGGCTTCGGTCCCCCGTAACGAGTAGGGCGCGATGGTCGTTTTCGCCGCCACATTCTGGCTCCAGTCCAAAAGGACCTTGCCCGGCCGCAACGCTTTGGTCATCTTCCACACGATGAGGTCAGGGAATCGCTGGGTGAGTTCTTGCGCGAGGTGCGAGACCAGGTTGCGCACCTCGTCGGAGGTCAAGTCGCCGCCGAGCGCGGCATACAGTTGCATTCCCTTGCTCCCCGAGGACACCGGGAATAGTTCCATCCCGAGCTCGCCGAGCCTTTCGCGCACGTGTAGCGCGACGACACAACACTCGATCAAGCCGGCGGGCTTGCCAGGATCGAGATCGATGACCAGCCGGTCCGGATTCAACCGGCCTCCACCACCGGAAACCCGCCATTGCGGGACGTGGAACTCCAGTGAGTTGAGGTTGACCAAATAGGTCAGGCCGGCCAGATCATGTATCACGGGGTAGGTGATCGTGTCGATCGTCGCCCGATCCAGCCAACTCGGCGCCCCCGACGGCAGGTTCTTCTCGAAGAAGTTCTGCCCCACCACCCCGTGCGGCCACCGCACCCGCGTCAGCGCGCGTCGACCAAGGTGCGGCAACATCACCGGCGCCACCTGGACGTAATAGTTGAGGATCTCGCCTTTGGTCGTCTCGGTGGCCGGATACATGATCTTGTCCAGGCTCGACAGCTTCAAGGCGCGGCCGGCCACCTCGACGCGAGTCACGTCGGGATCGCCGGCCACCATGGGTTCATTCAACAGCCTCGGCCCGACGGCTTGCGCCGGCAGTTCTGCCAGACTTGACGGCATGCGAGCGATCTGGAAGGGCGCGGTTTCCTTCGGCCTGGTCAACGTGCCGGTCCGGCTGTATGCCGCGACCGAGAACCACGACGTGCAGTTCCGGCAGGTGCACCGCACCGACGGTGGGCGGATCAAGTACAAGCGGATCTGCTCCATCGACGGTGAGGAGGTCGCCTACGACGACATCGCGAAGGGCTACGAGACCGAGGACGGCGACATGGTCATCCTCACCGACGAGGACTTCGCCGACCTGCCGACGCGCAGCTCCAAGGAGATCGCCGTCGAGAAGTTCGTCCCCGCCGACCAGATCGACCCGATGCTGCTCGACAAGTGCTACTACCTCGAGCCTGACAAGGCCTCGGCGAAACCCTATGTGCTGCTGCGCGATGCGCTCGAGAGCGAGAAGCGCATGGCCGTGGTCACCGTCTCGATCCGCACCCGCATGACGATGGCCGTTCTGCGGGTCAAGGACGGCGTCATCGTCATGCAGACGATGCTGTGGCCGGACGAGGTCCGCAACCCCGACTTCGCCTCGCTCGGCGACGAGCAGGAGGCCAGTGAGAAGGAACTGGCCATGGCCCACCTGCTCGTCGAACAACTGGCCGGCGACTACGACGCGAGCGAATACGAGGACGACTACGCGATCGCCCTGGACGCCCTCGTCAAGGCCAAGGTCGAGGGCGGCGAGATCAAGGACATCCCCAAGCCCTCGGAGGAGAGCGGTGAGGTCGTCGACCTGCTCGCGGCGCTCGCCAAGTCGGTCGAGAAGGCCAAGGCGGCCCGCGGCGAGGCTCCGGCGGAGGAGCAGCCGGCGGCCAAGAAGGCGGCCAGCAAGACCACGACCAAGGCCGCCGGCAAGAAGAAGGCCGGCTGAGTGCCGGAGGGTCATACGTTGCACCGGCTCGCCGGTGCCCTCGACCATGCCTTCGCCGGCCGCCCGGCCGTCGTCACCAGTCCGCAGGGCCGGTTCGCCGACGGGGCGGCACTGCTCACCGGGCACGCTGTGGAGGCCGCGGAGGCGTTCGGCAAGCACCTCTTCGTGCGTTTCGCCGACGCGCCCGTGCTCAATGTCCACCTGGGCCTGATCGGGTCCTTCGACGTGCTGCCGTATGCCGGTGGCCCGCCCCCGCCCGTCGGTGCCGTCCGCGTGCGGATGGTCGGTGAGCAGACGTATGCCGATCTGCGCGGGGCCACGCTCGTGCAGCTCGTCGGGCCGGAGCAGGTCGAGGAGACCATCGCCCGGCTCGGGCCGGACCCGCTCCGGGTCGGGACGCCCGGCAACGACCCGGAACGCTCGCTGGCCCGGCTGGCGCGCACGTCGCGTCCGGTCGCGGAGTGCCTGATGGACCAATCGATCATTGCCGGCGTCGGCAACGTCTATCGGGCGGAGGTGCTTTTCCGGCACCGCATCGACCCCTTCGTGCCCGGCAACAAACTGAAGCCGAAGTCCTGGCTGGCCATGTGGGAGGACCTGGTCGCGCTGCTGCCGTACGGTGTGGCCTTCGGGCAGATCATCACCCTCGACGAACAGCTGGCCGAGGCCCGGGAACTGCTCGACGGGCGCGACCCCGCGGCATACGACCCGAGCTGGGGCGGGGTGATGCCGGGCGAACGCGGCGACGTCGTGCGCGGCGGCGACGCCTCCCCCTTCGAGCGGGAGTACTACGTCTACAAACGCGACGGACTGCCGTGCCGGGTGTGCGGATCCCGGGTGCGCACGCGCGTCCTCGCCGGGCGCAACCTGTTCTGGTGCGGCCGCTGTCAGCGACGGCATTGAGGGCTGTCGGGCGCACCCGGTAGTTTCGCGAGCATGCGTTACGCCTTCGTCGTCCCGTATGCCGACGAGCCCGAGTTCGTCGAACTGGCCGTGCTGGGGGAGCAGCATGGGTGGGACATGGTCTTCACGTGGGAGGCGGTGTATCGCTGTGACGCGTGGGCGACCCTCGCCGCCGCCGCGATGCGCACGGAGCGCATCCGGCTCGGCACGCTCATCACTCCGGCGTCGCGCTATCGGCCGTGGGATCTGACGCAGCGGGTGGCGAGTGTCGACCGGCTGTCCGGAGGGCGTGTCACGCTCGGTGTCGGGCTGGGGGCGCTGAACCAGAACTGGCTGGCTTTCGAGCCCGACGAGCCGCGCAAGCAGCGCGCCGAGAAGCTCGACGAGTGCCTGGACATCTATGCGGGTTTGCTTGGGGGAGAGTCTTTTTCGTATGACGGGCGGCACTGGTCGGTGCGGCCGGTCACCGAGCTGGCGCCACCGCCGCCCGCTCAGCGGCCCCACCCGCCCGTCTGGTGCGTGGGCGCGCTGGTGCCCGGACACACCCGGCAGCCGTCCTTGGAGCGAGCGGCGCGGTGGCAGGGAATCTTTCCCTCCGTCGCGGCGGGACAGGACGGCAACTCCGGTCTGACGCCGGATTCCTTCGGCGAGATCGTCGAGCGACTCAAGATGCTCCGCGAGCAGGCCGGCTTGCCCTGGGAGGGCTATGACGTCGTGGTGGAGGGTGATTCGCACGGCGACTTCGGCGGCGTGCATGGCGACACCGAACCGTGGGAACGCGCCGGAGCCACGTGGTGGGTGGAGTCCTGGTGGGACATTCCCGAGGGAGCCGAAGGCGTCGCCGAGGTCGCCCGGCGCGTGGCCGCCGGCCCTCGGCGCTCGGCGGCGGCGTTCTAGTCGCGCAGGAAGTGGGGGAGCAGTTCGATCGCGCTGGTGCGCAGCACGGTGAGGGCCTCGTCGTCGCCCGAGAGGTGGCGCAGCAGGGAGCGCTCGAACACGCCGTCTAGCATCGCGTAGGCGGTCGGTGAGTCGACGATCAGCTCGCCGTCGGACAGCTCGGCATAGCGCGTCAGCACCCGCCAGATCATGTCCTCTAAGGTGGCGTCGATCATCAACACGTCGGGCCGCAGCACATCCTCGAACATCGCCTGGGTGCGCAGGTCATACCAGAGACGATGCATCGGCCCGTCGTCGACGAGCGTCTCGCACAGCTTGTCGGCGAACCGCTCCGCCAGTTCGGCCGCGGTCGTCGACGTGGCGATCACCTCGTCATACCGGGTCACACACTGGGCCTTGTAATAGCGCACGCAGTAGGTGATCAGCTCGGTCTTGTCGGTGAAGTAGTAGTGGACGACGCCGTGACTGAAGTCGGAGTTGGCCGCGATGTCACGCAGGCTCGTGCGGGCATAACCTAGTTCGCCGAGAGTCTTGAGTGCGGACTCAGCCAGCTGATCACGGCGCTCGGCAGACTTGCGATCACGTGGCCGCGCAGTCCCCGATGCGGCGGTCATACCAGCGAGTTTACCGGCGGAAACCCCTGTCCGTCCTGCTAAGACAGCTGCCAAGAACCGGAGCCCGACTGTGGCGGTCACCACACTTTCTGACGTTAGCGCCGGGGTTACTCCGCGCGGATCTGGTCGGGGGCGATACGCGAGTTCGTGGCGATGACGGTCAGCCCGGCGATGGCCAGGGAGCACGCGACCGCGATGCCGGCGAGGGTCGCGGTCTGGCGGACGGGCACCGGAGCGGGTGTCTCGTCGCCGACCAAGTCGAGATAGGTCGCGCCCGCCAGGAGTCCGCAGGCGATCGCCAGGAGGCAGCCGAGCACCGTCGGGAGCGCGGCTTCGAGCCACTGGGCCCGTCGCAGGGATGACCGGCGAGAGCCGATGACCTGCAGGGCCACCACCTCGCGCCGGCTGACGAGCGCTCGGTCGATCGCGGCCATCGCGAAGGTCAACAACCCGATCCCGAGAATGACCGCGGCGAGCGTCCAGACGATGGTCCGAAGACCGGCGACGAAGTCGTAGGTCGCGAGGTCGGGCCAGGTCAGACCCGTGAAGCCGGCGGCGTCGAGCTGGTCGACCAACTCACGTCCCGGGCCCGCTCGAACTCCGGCGTGCCACGCGGCGTCCTCGAGAACCGGGGCCAGGCCCGGCAGGTCCGGAGGCAGCAGCACACTGACCTCCTGCAACGGGCCGAGTGAGGTCGTGGACGGCGAGTCGTTGCCGGCCTTCGCGGCCGGTCGCGGAGCGGCGCTGCTGCAGCAGCTCGCGCATCCGCACCAGGTGTAGCGCCCGTTGGTCGGCGAGCACCCGGTCGGCGTCCCGGCCCGACAACAAAGCGATGGTGACCCGTGCGTGGAGGGAGCTGGCGGCATACTCCTGTGGCGGCTGGGGCGTCAGCACCCACTCATCGACCCGGGTGACCCCGTCGGCGGTGATCCGATAGAGGCGCCGCTCCGGCCCGGCGCCCGGCTCGACCTCGGCGAGCTCGGCGAGCCCGTCCCGCTCGAGGCGACCCAACGTGGCATACACCGCCCGAAGGCGAGGGGACGACGCAGGGCGAAATACGCGTCATACCGCTGCTTGAGCGTGTAGCCGTGCTGCGCCTCCGACTCCAACAGGGCCAGGAGGGTGTTCGCCGTCGACATGCGAGCGACTATCGAGCGTATACGCCGAGGGATCACCGGCGCGCCGCGTGTGCGCTGAGAGCGAACGCGAGCGACCGGCATGCGGACCGGTGGAACAAGACGGCCCGGCTACGCAGTTGTCATCTTCAGTTGCGTACCCGAAACGACTGCCTGTTGCCCAGGGTGCGCGGATACCATCAAGCTGACTCGATCAGCAGGGAGTGCATTTATGTTCGAACGGTTCACCGACCGGGCCCGACGCGTCGTGGTGCTCGCGCAGGAAGAAGCGCGCATGCTCAACCACAACTACATCGGCACGGAGCACATCCTGCTCGGCCTCATTCACGAGGGCGACGGGGTGGCCAGCAAGGCCCTGGAGAGCCTGGGCATCGAGCTGGAGAACGTCCGCGAGCAGGTGCAGGAGATCATCGGCACGGGCCAGCAGGCACCGTCCGGGCACATCCCCTTCACCCCGCGCGCGAAGAAGGTTCTCGAGCTGAGCCTGCGCGAAGCCCTCCAGCTGGGCCACAACTACATCGGCACCGAGCACATCCTGCTCGGGCTGATCCGCGAGGGGGAGGGGGTCGCGGCGCAGGTCCTCGTCAAGCTCGGTGCCGACCTGAACAAGGTGCGCCAGCAGGTCATCCAGCTCATCAGCGGCTACCAGGGCAAGGAGTCCCAGGCCGCCGGGGTGGGCCCCGCCAGTCAGCAGCAGGAGGGCACGCCGGCCGGCTCCCTCGTGCTCGATCAGTTCGGCCGCAACCTCACCCAGGCGGCGCGCGAATCCAAGCTCGACCCGGTCATCGGGCGCGAGAAGGAGATCGAGCGCGTCATGCAGGTGCTCTCGCGGCGCACCAAGAACAACCCGGTGCTGATCGGCGAGCCCGGCGTCGGCAAGACCGCCGTCGTCGAGGGACTGGCCCAGGACATCGTGCGCGGCGACGTGCCCGAGACGCTCAAGGACAAGCAGCTCTACACCCTCGACCTCGGCTCGCTCGTGGCCGGCTCGCGCTACCGCGGCGACTTCGAGGAGCGGCTGAAGAAGGTCCTCAAGGAGATCCGCACCCGCGGCGACATCATCCTGTTCATCGACGAGATCCACACGCTCGTCGGGGCCGGTGCCGCCGAGGGTGCCATCGACGCCGCCTCGATCCTCAAGCCCATGCTCGCCCGCGGCGAGTTGCAGACGATCGGCGCGACCACGCTCGACGAGTACCGCAAGTACATCGAGAAGGACTCGGCGCTGGAGCGCCGCTTCCAACCGATCCAGGTGGCCGAGCCGACGCTGGCGCACGCCATCGAGATCCTTAAGGGCTTGCGCGACCGCTACGAGGCGCACCACCGGGTGACGATCACCGACTCCGCGCTGGTGTCCGCCGCGACGCTCGCCGATCGCTATGTCAACGACCGGTTCCTGCCGGACAAGGCCATCGACCTGATCGACGAGGCCGGGGCACGCTTGCGCATCCGCCGGATGACCGCACCGCCGGACCTGCGCGAGTTCGACGAGAAGATCGCCTCGGTGCGCCGCGAGAAGGAATCGGCCATCGACGGGCAGGACTTCGAGAAGGCCGCCCGCCTGCGCGACGACGAGAAGAAGTTGCTCTCCGAGAAGGCCCACCGCGAGTCGGAGTGGAAGGCCGGCGACCTCGACGTCGTCGCCGAGGTCGACGAGGAACTGATCGCCGAGGTGCTCGCTGCGTCGACCGGCATCCCGGTCTTCAAGCTGACCGAGGAGGAGTCCTCACGGCTGCTCAACATGGAAGGCGAACTGCACAAGCGGATCGTCGGCATGAACGAGGCCATCAAGGCGCTCTCGCAGGCCATCCGGCGCACGCGTGCCGGGCTGAAGGACCCGCGCCGCCCCGGCGGCTCGTTCATCTTCGCCGGGCCCACGGGTGTCGGCAAGACCGAGCTCGCCAAGGCGCTCGCCGAGTTCCTCTTCGGTGACGAGGACGCGCTCATCCAGCTCGACATGTCGGAGTTCTCCGAGAAGCACACCGTCTCGCGGCTCTTCGGCTCCCCGCCCGGGTATGTCGGCTACGAAGAGGGCGGCCAGCTCACCGAGAAGGTGCGCCGCCGGCCGTTCTCCGTCGTCCTCTTCGACGAGGTCGAGAAGGCCCACCCCGAGATCTTCAACTCGCTGTTGCAGGTCCTCGAGGACGGCCGCCTGACCGACTCGCAGGGCCGGATGGTCGACTTCAAGAACACCGTCATCATCATGACGACCAACCTCGGCACCCGTGACATCGCCAAGGGCGTCTCGCTCGGCTTCTCCGCCGGGCCGGACTCGCGCAGCGACTACGAGCGGATGAAGAACAAGGTCCAGGACGAGCTGAAGAACCACTTCCGTCCGGAGTTCTTGAACCGTGTCGACGAGATCGTCGTCTTCCCGCAGTTGACGCAGGAGGAGATCGTCCAGATCGTCGACCTTGAGATCGCGAAGCTGGACAAGCGGCTCAAGGACAAGGACATGGGCATCGAGCTCACGCCCGCGGCCAAGAACCTGTTGGCGAAGAAGGGCTACGACCCGGTGCTCGGCGCCCGTCCGCTGCGCCGGACCATCCAGCGCGAGATCGAGGACGTGCTGTCCGAGAAGATCCTCTACGGCGAGTTGAAGGCCGGCGAGATCGTCGCGGTCGACGCCGACGGCGAGGGCAAGTCGGCGACCTTCACCTTCGCCGGCACCCCCCACGCCCAAGCCATCGAGATCCCCTTGGTGATCGCCGACGCCGAGTAACCGCGCCGCACAACCGCCCAGCGAACCGTATGCCGCGCCCCCACCCGGGGGGCGCGGCATACGGCTGTCTGCCCGTCCTCCCGCCCTCCCCCCGTCGAGTGAACACCGAAATCACGTCGAGTGAACACGGAAACTTCATCGAGTGGGACGCCACAGCCCTTTGCAGCTGAGGCGGTTCCGCCGCCGGAGGTTCTCTCGAAGGGTCTCGGCGGCCTCCGGGGAATAGGGCATCGGCTCGGCGCCGACGAGATCGAGGCGCCTCGCGGGGAACTCCAAACTATCGGCAAGTTCCATCAGGGCGGTATCACGGGCGGACTTGTCCCAGAGCTGTTGTGACCTGACCTCGTGAAAGGTCCACCGGTCGGCGGAGCCACGACGCATACGCTCCCCGTCTGCGGCCGCTGCTTCGGGAGTGTCGTGGAACTCCACCCCCTGACACTCGAGCGCAATGCGCTTGGCCAGCCACGACAGGTCCGGCCGGAAGAGGAACCGTCCTCCAGGGGCATAGCGGTTCCGGTTGAGGTCCGCCTGCGGCAGGCGGGCGCGCTGACAGCACAGCCGCCACTGGGTCTCCAACATCGACTCAGACCCCTTCCGCATCCAGACCAAGGCGGGCAAAAGAGTGCGCTTACCGCGCGGCCGGTTTCGCGATTCGACGAGGGCGCGCAACTCCGCCTTTGTGCAGCCGCGATTGAGCGCCTGGTCGCCTGATCCGATGATGTCCTCGAAAAAATACGGCAGACCGGGACCCACCAACTCACCCAAGTCGACCCAGGTGTGCGCCGGCGCGACGACGGGCAGATCGTGGAGGATGCTGACATCACGGCTCTCCAAACCCCGGTGCCCGACGAAGCCCGTCGTCCGGATCTGCCCGTCCGGAGTCCTCGTCATGACATGAACGTCCCCGCTCACCTGCGCCACCCAGGGCACGGGCCAGCCCAGAATGCGCGCGGCCGTGCAGTGGGAGAAGGCGAAAGGCATGCTGATCGACGCCGCGATCTGTTGAAGGATGCCCAGATCATCCGGTGGCGGGGGCGAAAAGCCGGGCTTGGTCAGGGGCGAGTCGGTTATCTCAAGGTCGCTCATGCCCCCGAATGCTGCGCGTCATCACAGAATCCGGCCACCGCAAATCGCCCCTCCTGTGGACAACTTGTTCACTCGAGGCGTTATCGGTGTTCACTCGACGGAGGGGCCGGGGCGGGGGCGGGTGCTCACGGGTCCGTATGCTGGGGTGGTGGCGGGGACGCTGCTGATCGCTCGGACCCCGAGCCGGACTCGACGTTGCCCTATCTGCTTCGTATCCCGCTCGGGGACGGGATCGTGCTGCGGGCGCGGGAGACGTGGCCACGGACGGCGAAAGTGTATTGCCACCGGCACGGAGCGCCGTGGCCGGACGATGCGGAGGTCTTGGAGGAGTTGCCCCTGACCTCATGTGTGCCCCGGGGTTCGGCGATCGACACCGTCGTCGCTCGCGCCCGGGAGAGCCGCTCGCAGTTCGTGATCACGCGGGCCCGGGGCCGAGAGATGATCTTCTGGCAGTCACCGAGGACCTCGAAGACGGCACGGCCCAACGTGTCGTTGCCGACGAGCAGGGCGGCCGGAATCGTCGATATCGCGATCATCGTCGACACCCGCGAGCGCTAGGCCTGGAAGTTCACCCACCAGCAGGCCACGAGCACGAAGCGGGCACTGCCGCTGGGCGACTACGCCATCGAGGTCAACGGGCACATCGTCGCCGCCGTCGAACGCAAGACGCTCGACGACCTCGCGGGCAGCCTCAGCAGCGGCACGCTGCGGGGTCTGTTGTCGGAACTGGTGTCGCTCCCGCATGCCGCCGTCGAGGATCGCTACTCGTCGATCTTCAAACTCACGCACATCCGCCCGGCCATGGTGGCCGACATGCTCGCCGAACTGCAGGTGCAATTTGCCACCGTGCCAATCGTTTTCGCCGAGAACCGGGCGCTGGCACAGGAGTGGACCTATCGCTTCCTCGGTGCTGCCGCCGACGAAAGCCGGAGCCGGGAGGCCGACCAGGGCGGCGGATCCGGTGTCGAGCTCGTCAGCATTGTCCAGCACCGGACGGTGACGATCCAGCGCACGTGATCAGCACGTGGTGGAGATGTCGCTGAGGCCGTCGGCCGGCTCGGTGGTCGTCTCGGTGCCGGTCGAGGTGGTGGGATCTCCGGTGGGGTCGGCGGACCCCGGCGACGTGGTGCTGGACGCCGTGGTCGAGGAGGTGACGGGGTTGTCCGAGGTCGCGTCGGCGATGAGCTCGCGGATCGCGGGGTAATCGGGGTTGCCGACGTCGACGAGCTTGTTGGTCAGCGGGAGACTGCGCAGCGTGCCCTTGCCCTGCACCAGCTCGATGAGAGGCACCCAGGCCTGCAGCTGCGATTGGGGGATGTCGACACTCACGTGGGTCTTGAGGACTTCGGCGAGTGCCGGATAGCGCAGGAGCATCGTGCTCGGGCTGACCTGTTTGATCAGGGCGCCCATGACGCAGCGTTGCCGGCGCATCCGGGAGAAGTCGTCGGTGGTCGCGCGCGAACGGGCGTACCACAGGGCGTGGTAGCCGTCGAGATGCTGCGGACCGGTCTCGATCCAGCCCGTCGTCCCGACGACGGTGCCGTCGGAGAGGGCCTTGCAGCCGATGCAGACCCGCTCCTTGACGTTGATGTCGACCCCGCCCATCGCGTTGACCAGGTCGGCGAATCCGGCCAGGTCGATGACGGCGGTGTTGTCGATCTTCAGGCCGAGGATCTCGCCGATCACCTCGCGAATGGTGCGCAGGCCCGGGTTGGTCTCGCCGGGGAAGAGGTCGGCGTGGTCGCCGGCGAGGGTCCAGATGCCGTTGAGGAGGCATTCGTCGCCGCAGTTGTAGCCGTCGGGATAGAGCGTCGAGAGCGGGTTGCTCTTGGGGATCGGCGCATTCTCCAGGTTGCGGGGGACGCCGATCAGGACCGTATCGCCGGTGCGGGTGTTGATGCTGGCGACCATCATCGAGTCGGTGCGCACCCCGACCCGGTCGGTGCCGGCGTCGGAGCCGAGAAGCAGCACGTTGACCCGGGGGATGTCGGCCCACGGGTTGTCCGCGCCCGGGTCGGGCGTGCCGGTGCCGCCGGCCCCGGGGCTGCCGTCCTCGCTGCCGAAGACCTCGGCGACGAGCGAGCGCTGCACCCCGAGGGTGCGCACCGCATACGCCGTCGGTGCCGCAACCGCGAGGCAGCACAAGAAGGCGACGATCGAGCTGGCGAGCCGTTCGTCGCGCGTCATGCCGCGGGGGCGCGCAAGGATCGAGGTCAAGACGATCGACCCCATCCACACGAGCGCTCCGAGCAGGACCGCACAGATGAGCACGAGCATGGTCTGCCGGGACACGCCGACCTGCAGCGCGGACCCGACGACGCCGTCGCGCAGCACCTTGTAGACCAAGGCGGCCAGCACGAGCCCGGCGATCAGGAGCAGGAGCCGCCCCAGGTTGCGCGCTCGGGTGCGCAGCAGGCCGGCGCCGGGGATCAGGGTGCCGAGGATGGTCAGGCCCGCGGTATGCCGCAGCGCGCCCGCCGGCCGGGTCGGTGCGGGGCGGCTCGGTGTCGCCGGCAAGCGGGCCCCCTCGGGACGTGGGTGGACGGCCGCCGTCTGCGGCCGTCATAGGTCAGACGCCCCAGACCGGCATCCGGTTGACGGGGAGACGACGTCGAGGTGAACCTCTGCAGGTCACCGCGGGAGATGGTAGCCGGATCGGCTGTGCTCGAGTAACCCCTCTCGGGCCAGCGCTCCCACGAGTCGCCGCACGCGTTCCGGGTCGGGGTCCAACGCCTCGATCAGGGCCGGCTCGAGCGGGTGGTCGGCCGCGCGCAGCAGCGCCAGGATCCGGCCGCGCAGCTGCCGGTCCGTGCCCTCGTAACCCTGACCGCCGCGGGCCGGTCCGTCGTATGCCGGGTTGCCGGCCTGGTGCCATGCGCACAGCGCGGCGACGGGGCAGCCGGAGCAGCGCGGGGCCCGGGCCGTGCAGACGAGGGCGCCGAGTTCCATCGCCGCCACATTCCAGGCGTTGGCGTCGCTGCGGGCCCGCGGCTGCCAGGTGGCCGCCAGCTCGCGTTCGGCCTTGGTCAGGCTCGGCGCGGCCTGCGCCTGCCCGAGGGCGATGCGCACGAGCACCCGCCGGACGTTGGTGTCGATGACGACGAGCGGGTTGCCGAAGGCGAAGCTGGAAACGGCCGCGGCCGTGTAGTCGCCGACGCCGGGCAGGGCGCGTAGCTCCTCCGGGTCGGACGGAACGTGTCCGTCGTGCCGCTCGACCATGGCGCGGGCGGCGGCGTGCAGGTTGACCGCCCGGCGCGGGTAGCCCAGCCGGTCCCACGCGCGGATGGCCTCGCCGACCGGGGCTGCCGCCAGGTCGGCGGGGGTGGGCCAGCGGCGCAGCCACGCCTGCCAGGCCGGCAGGATGCGGGCGATGGGCGTCTGCTGCGCCATGACCTCGCTGACGAACACCCCCCACGGGCTGCACGACGGTTCGCGCCAGGGCAGATCGCGCCCGGCCACGGCATACCACTGCAGCACGGCGCGGTGCACGCGAGTGCGCTCGCGCGCGTTCAGATGTACCGCTCCAGGATGCTCGACTCCGCCAGCCGGCTCAGGCCTTCGCGGATGGTGCGAGCCCGGCCTTCGCCGACGCCGTCGACGAGCATGAGGTCGTCCTGGGTGGCCGCGAGCAGGCGTTGCAGGGTGCCGAAATGCTCGACGAGCCGTTCGAACACGGCACCCGGCAGGCGGGGGACCTTGTTGAGGAGGCGGTAGCCGCGCGGAGAGATGCTCGAATCGAGGCCCTCGGGGCCACCGAGCCCGATGACCCGGGCGGCGGAGGCGGGATCGAGCAGGTCGGTGCGGCTCAGCGCGGTCAGGCCGTCGATGAGTTCCCGGATGAGGTCATCGCCGACGACCCCGTCGGCGAGATAGTCGCGGATCAGCCACTCGAGGTCGTCGGTCAGGCCGGTGGTCAACTCCTCCAGTTGCAGGGTCAGCAGTCGCCCGTCGACGCCGAGTTCGAGGACGTAACCGCTGACCTCGCCGCTGATGCGGCGCACCATCTCCAGCCGTTGCAGCACGGCGGCGACATCGCGGACGGTGACCAGGTCCTCGATCTCTAGCGCGGACAAGGTCGCAGTGACCTCGTCGAGCCGGGACCGGTACCGCTCCAGGGTGGCCAGCGCCTGGTTGGCGTGGCTGAGCAGCTCGCTGGAGCCTTCGAGGACGTGGCGGCGGCTGCCGACATACAGCTGCACGATCCGCATCGACTGGCTGACGGAGACCACCGGCATGCCGGTCTGTTTGGCGACCCGCTCGGCGGTGCGATGCCGGGTGCCGGACTCCATCGTCTCGATGCTCGGATCGGGCACGAGCTGGGTGGCGGCGCGCACGATCCGGGACAGGTCGGAGTCCACGACGATGGCGCCGTCCATCTTGGCCAACTCTCGGAGCCGGGTCGCCGAGAACTCGATGTCGAGGGGGAAGCCGCCGGTGCACAGCTGCTCGACCGTGCGGTCGTGGCCGAGGACGATCAGGGCGCCGGTGTTGCCGCGCAGGATCCGCTCCAGCCCGTCGCGCAGTTCGGTGCCGGGTGCGAGCACGGCGAGGGTCGAGCGGTAGAGCTCCTCCTCCGACTGCTGCGCCACGCGTGTCCCTCCGTCGACCCCTGATGCCGGGCGGCGACAGTCTACGTGGCGGGGTGGGCTGAGGAACCTCTGCTGAGTTGGGCGAGCGGTGGCTGCTGTGCCCCCGCCCGGGCCGATGTCGTGCCAACCTGCTGTGGTCCGACGTTCCGGCGAGGGAGGAGCCCCGCAATGACGCAAGATCCGCAGCACTTCAGCAGCGAACAGGCCAAGGACATGGCCACCGGCGCCGTCGACAAATTCGGCGACCAGATCGGCGAGATGGTCGACAAGGCCGCGGCCGCCATCGACGAGCGCACCGGTTCCAAGTACAGCGAGCAGATCCACGCAGCCGGGGAGAAGGCCAAGGACGCCCTCGACGGCCTCGACGGACAGAACGACGACATCGGCGCACCGCCCGGTGAACCGGCGCCCCCTCCCACTCCTGCGCCTCCCGCCGAGCCCACCACCCCCGCCCAGCCGGCGCCGCCCAGCGAGCCGGCGCCGCCCACTGAACCGACCCAGCCCGGCGAGCCAGCCCAGCCCAGCGAGCCAGTGCCGCCGGCTGAACCGGCCCAGCCCACTGAACCGATCCAGCCCAGCGAGCCGGCTCAGCCCACTGATCCGACTCCACCCACTGAACCGACCCAACCCACTGATCCGGCGTTCCCGGCACCGAATCCGCCGGCCTCGCCGCCGGACCCGTCCTTCCCGAGCGAGCCGAGCACGCCGGCCATACGGGGTGACCCGGCCATACCGTCCGATCCGTCGATCCCCGCGCAGCCGCCGAACCCGTCGCTACCCGGCTGAGGCGGGCCCGGCCCGGGTTGTCGGTGCCGCCGTCTAGCGTCTGCGTCATGGCGAAGACGACGCGGGCGAACTCCTTCCGCTGCACCGAGTGCGGCTGGAGCAGCGTGAAGTGGGTCGGCCGGTGCGGCGAGTGCCAGGCCTGGGGCACGGTGGCCGAGGCCGGCGGGGCGACGACCCGCACGGCCGCGGTGCTCAGCCCGGGCCGGCGGCCGGTGCCGATCGGCGAGGTCGATCCCACCAAGGCGGCCGCCACGCCCACCGGGGTGGAGGAGTTCGACCGGGTGCTCGGGGGTGGGCTGGTCGCCGGCGGCGTCGTCCTCGTCGCCGGCGAACCCGGCATCGGCAAGTCGACCCTGCTCCTCGACGTCGCCGCCCGGGCCGCGCGCGGCGGGCGCGACGTGCTGTATGTCAGTGGTGAGGAGTCCGCCGCTCAGGTGCGGTCCCGGGCCGAGCGGATCGAGGCGATGGCCAAGACGCTCTATCTCGCCTCCGAGACCGACCTCGGGACCGTCTTGGGGCAGATCGAGCAGGTGCGTCCGGCGCTGGTCGTGATCGACTCGGTCCAGACGCTGGCCAGCGCGCAGGTGGAGGGAGCCGCCGGCAACGTCTCCCAGGTGCGCGAGGTGGCCGCGGCGCTCATCGCCGTCGCCAAGACGATGGGCATCTCGATGATCCTCGTCGGGCATGTCACCAAGGAGGGGTCGATTGCCGGGCCGCGCATCCTCGAGCATCTCGTCGACGTCGTGGTGGGTTTCGAGGGGGAGCGGCACTCGCGGCTGCGGCTGGTGCGGGCGGTCAAGAACCGCTTCGGCCCGACCGACGAGGTCGGTTGCTTCGACCTGAGCGATGTCGGCATCATCGGGTTGCCCGACCCGAGTGGGCTGTTCCTGTCCACCCGGGCCGGTTCGGTGCCGGGCACCTGTGTCACCGCCACCCTCGAAGGCCGGCGCCCGCTGCTGGCGGAGGTGCAGGCGCTCGTCACCCCGAGTTCGATCCCGACACCCCGTCGGGCCACCCACGGCGTCGACGGCAGCCGCATCGCGATGATCACGGCCGTCCTCGAGAAGCGTGCCGGTGCACCACTGACCGGCCGGGACATCTACCTCTCCACCGTCGGAGGGGTGCGGTTGCGCGAGCCGGCGGCCGATCTGGCCATGGCGTTCGCCATGGCCAGCGCCATCCTCGAGGTCCCCATCGATCCGCACCTGGTCGCGATCGGTGAGGTCGGCCTCGCCGGCGAGATCCGCCCGGTCCAAGGAGTCGAGCGGCGCCTGACCGAGGCCGCCCGGCTGCGGTTCAGCACAGCGCTCGTGCCGCCGGGGGTCCGCGGCAGCGCCGCCCTGCCGTCGGGCATCCGGGTCATCGAGGTCCCCGACATCCAAGCCGCTGTTAGGCACCTGCAACGGGTCGCCGAGCAGCCCCGCGCCGAGTTGCGGCCGGTCCGCTGAGCGGCCGCAGCCGGCCGGTCAGTAGCGGCGCCACCACAGGGTGGTCGCGTAGTCGACCGCCGTGCCCGCGTGCTCGGCGAGGATGCGATCTGCCGCGGGCGGCTCGAACTCGATGCGCACGATAGCTTCGAACCGCTCCCGGTCAGAGCACTCCCAGCGCGTGTCCAGGCCGATGGCGCTGAACCCTTGACGGCTCCAGAACCGTTGCACCGCGACGGGATCGTATGCCGGGTGGCTCTGCGTGAACCAGTGCCCGAAGGTGGAGCGGGTCGCGTCGTTGTCGAGGAAGGCGGCGATGCCGCCGGGCCGCACGACGCGTGCCACCTGCGCCAGCCCGGGCTCGCACCCGGCACCGAAGAAGTAGGCCCACCGCGCCAGCGCCACGTCGACGCTGCTCGACGCGAACGGCAGGTCGGCAGCGGCACCGGCGATTGCGGCTGCGGCACCCTCCCGGGTGGCACGTACCCGCTCGGCCGCGCGGCGAGTCAAGGGCACATGCGGTTCGAGACCGATCACGTGGGCGCCGAGCGCGGCATACCGCGGAAGGTGGAAACCGGTGCCGCATCCGATGTCCACCACGACGGCCCCCGCCAGCGGGTGCAGCGCCGCGATTGCCGCCTCGACCAGGCCGTCGGGGTCGAAGGCCTCGTTCTCCCACTCGTAGAGCTCGGGGTGGTTCCAGATGTTCGGGCTGGGTCGCACCCCGCCGTCGACGGGTGCGCTATGGGGGTCCGGAGTCACCGCCGGGCAGCCTCAACGCTTGCGGGTGCGGCGGGAGCGGGCCTCCACCGTCGCCGGGTGCATCAGCAGCGGCAACAGCGTGCGGGCGCCCGTGGAACGCAACACCTTGATATTGAGCAGGTGCGCCTCGCAGCGCAGCACCAACTCGGCATATCCGGCCTCACCCATCAGCTCGGTCAGCTCGGCACGCAACGACCGGAACACCGGCTCCCGCCCCACGTGCGCGGACGGATTGCCCGAGCAATACCAGTCCAGGTCGTGCCCTCCCGGCCCCCAACCGCGCCGGTCGTACTCTCCGATACTCACTTCGAGATACGAGGTGTCGTCGGGCAGTTCGACGGTGCGGTAGGTGCGCCGGATCGGCAGCTGCCAGCACACGTCCGGCTTGAGCGTATGCGGTGCCTGCCCGCTGCGGACCGCCTGCTGGTGCAGCGCACAGCCCGGGCCGGCCTCGAAGCCGGGCCGGTTGAGGAAGATGCAGGCCCCGTCCACGACGCGGGTCTTGATGGCGTCGCCTTCCGGTTCGGTCCACGCGTCGGTGCCGGTGGATCCGGGCCGGTGTTGCCAGGTCGAGGCGTCCAGGTCCCCGACGACGGCGGCGACGCGGCCCATGTCCTCTTCGTCGGTGAAGTGGGCGCCGAGGGTGCAGCAGCCGTCGTCGGGGCGGTCGGCGTAGATGCCCTGACAGCCTCCGGCGAAGATGCACGTCCAGCTCGAGGTCAACCAGGTCAGGTCGCACCGGAAGCGTTGGTCGGCGTCGCTGGGATCGTCGAACTCCACCCACACCCGGGGGATCTCCAGCGGCGTCTCACTCACGATGGCCAACTGTAAGCACAACGGCGCTGTGATGGCGCGCCGGCGCGGCACGCGCCCGGCGCGCGGACACCGCCGGCCTGTGGCGACGGTTAGTCTGGCGTGGTGCGCCTGGGTGTCATCGATATCGGCTCCAACACTGTCCATATGCTCGTCGTCGACGCCCACCACGGAGCGCGCCCGCTCCCCGCGGTCTCGCACAAGATCGCGCTGCGCCTGTCCGAACACCTCGAAGGCGGCCGCGTCGGGGACCGCGCGATCAGCACCCTGACCGGCTTCCTCGACGAGGCCCGCACCCTCGCCGAGGACCAGGGAGTCGAGCAGGTGCTCGCCTTCGCGACGAGTGCGTTGCGCGAGGCGGACAACGGTGAGGCCGTGCTCACGATGCTGGGCGAGCACGCCGGCACGCCGGTCCATGTGCTCAGCGGCGCGGACGAGGCGCGGATGACCTTCCTCGCCGCCCGCCGTTGGTGCGGCTGGTCGGCAGGCACCTTGCTGGTGCTCGACATCGGTGGGGGTTCTCTGGAGATGGCGACCGGGATGGACGAGGAGCCGGACGCCGCCATCTCCGTCCCTCTCGGCGCGGGGCGGGTCACCCTCGACATGCTCCCCGGCGACCCGCCGTCCGCGGACACGATCCGTGATGCCCGCCGCGCCATCCGTGCCCAGCTGGCCTCCTCGGTCCGCCCGTTGCTGCGCGCCCAGGAGCCCGACACCGTTGTGGCCACCTCCAAGACCTTCCGCTCGCTCGCCCGGCTCGCCGGCGCGGCGCCGAGCAGCGCGGGTCCGCTGGTCGAGCGGGTGCTGACGCGGCAGGCCCTGCGCGGGGTGGTTGCCCAGTTGAGCCCGCTGTCCGCCGGGCAGCGCGCCGACCTCCCCGGGGTCTCGGTGACCCGCGCGCCGCAGGTGCTCGGTGGTGCCCTGGTCGCCGAGGCGGCGATGGACCTGCTGCGGGTCGAGCGGCTGACGATCTGTCCGTGGGCGTTGCGCGAAGGGCTCATCCTGCGCCGCCTCGACACCCTGTCCGACGCCGGCGACGCCGCGGACGAGACCGATGTCGGCGGTTCCGATACCAGGTGGATCAGCGTTGCCTGAGCAAGCCGCACGCGTCCCGGCTGCCCCTGTCGCGCTCTCGACAGCGTCGGTCTATCCCGACCCCGTGGCCACCGCGTTCGCGCTCGGCTCGCGCCTTGGGTATGACGGCGTCGAGGTCATGGTCATGCCCGACCCGGTCAGTCGCGAGAGCGGCGCCCTGGCGGCCCTGTCCGAGCTGCACGAGCTGCCTATCGTCTCGATCCACGCCCCGACTCTGCTTCTGACGCAACGGATTTGGGGTACCGATCCGTGGACGAAGGTCGACCGGTCGATGGAACTTGCCCAGGAGGTCGGCGCGTCGACCGTGGTCGTGCATCCGCCGTTTCGCTGGCAGAAGGGCTATGCCGACAGCTTCATCGAAGGGGTGCGGGCGCGGGAGTCCCTGTCCGGGATCGCGATCGCGATCGAGAATATGTTCCCGTGGCGGGCCGGACAGCGCGAGATGCTCGCCTACTTGCCGCACTGGGACCCCGTCGGCCTTGACGTCGACCACGTGACCCTCGACCTGTCGCACACGGCGACCGCTGGCTCCGACGCCCTCGACATGGTCGAGGATCTCGGATCCCGCCTGCACCACCTGCACTTGGCCGACGGGTCCGGCGCTTTCCGCGATGAGCACCTGGTCCCCGGACGCGGCTCGCAACCCTGCGGTGAAGTGCTGGAAACCTTGGCGGACAACGGATTCGACGGTGCCGTCGTCGTCGAAGTCTCGACCCGCAAACTCGATCCGACCACCCGCAGCGGCGATCTGGCCGAGGCCCTGGCGTTCGCGCGGCTGCATCTGGCCACCCCTCACTGACGGCCATGACGCCCCCACGACGACGCACAGCAAGCACCCCGACAGGGTCGCGCCGCGGCCGCCGACCGGCCGGCACCGACGCCCGTGGCGACATCGTCGAGGCCGCGCGTGCCGAGTTCGCCGAGCGGGGGTATGACGCGGCGTCGCTGCGCAATATCGCCCGCCGGGCCGGTGTCGATCCGGCGCTCGTGCACCACTACTTCGAGGGTAAGCCGGCCCTGTTCGCCCAGGTCCTCACCGTGCCCGTCAACCCGGGCGAACGCGTTGCCATGATCCTCGCGGTGCCTCGCGAGCAGGTGGGCGAAGCCGTGGTCCGGTCCTTCCTTTTCATTTGGGATGCCCCGGGCGGTCGCGAACGCTTCCAGGCGCTGGCCCGTTCCGCCCTCGGTAATGCGGCGGTCGCCCGACAGATCCGCGAGTTTCTCATCGCCGAGATCTTCGTGCGGGTCTCCCGCCACCACGCCAGCGCCGGCGAGTCGGATGAGGACCTCGAGTTGCGGGCCAGCCTCGCCGCCGGCCAGATGATCGGCTTCGGCCTGATGCGCTACGTCCTCGAATTCCCGGCCGCGGAGAAGGTTTCCGCGGAGCGGGCGGTCGCCGAACTTGGCCCGACCCTGCAGCGCTACCTCGCCCCGTGACCGGCCGCGGCCGTCCGCAGCCGGGGGTGCTCAGTCGGTTCGGCGCCGCAAGGTGAGCGCGCCCAGGACCAGCGCAGCCACCACCCACGCCGCGATGATGCCGAGATCGGGACCGACGTCACCGAGGGGCTCGACCTGGGAGGCGACGGCCGACATCGCATCGACGGCATACGACAGCGGCAGGAAGTCCGAAGTCGTGGAGAGCACGTCGGGCAGCCGGTCCCGGGCGACGAGCAGCCCGCACAGCAGGAACTGCGGGAGGATGAAGGCCGGCATGAACTGGACCGCCTGGAATTCGGTGTGCGCGAACGCACTGGCCAACAATCCGAGGGCGGTCCCGAGGACGGCGTCGAGGACGGCGATGACGACGAGCACCCACACCGGCCCGGCGACGTCGAGATCACAGACGTAGATCGCGAAGGCGGTCGCCACGAGCGCCTGGATGATCGCGACCAGGCCGAACGCGATCGCGTAGCCGAACATCAGGTCGGCCTTGCCGAGCGGCCCGGCGAGCAAGCGCTCGAGGGTGCCGCTCGTGCGTTCGCGCAGCGTCGCGATGCTGGTGACGATGAACATCACCACGAACGGGAAGACACCGAGTAATGCCGGTCCCACCTGGTCGAACACCGGGGTGTCTTGGAACACCCAGGCAAGCAGGCCCATGAGCACGCACGGGACGATGAGCAGCAGGGCGACCGTTCGGCGATCGGCGCGGATCTGCTGGAGCACCCGGCTGGCGGTGAGCAATGTCAGGCGCGGGTTCACACGACCTCCTCGGCGGTGTCGGCGGCGGTGTCGATGAGGTGGAGGAAGGCGGCCTCGGCATCGAGCGCACCGGTACGGGCAAGCAGTTCATCCGGCGTCGAGTCGGACAACAGCGAGCCGTCCCGCATGAGTAACAGCCGATCGCAGCGGGTCGCCTCGTCCATCACGTGACTGGACACGAGCAGCGAACGGCCGGCGCCGGCCAGGCGGTGGAACAGGTTCCACAGGTCGCGCCGCAGCACCGGGTCCAATCCGACCGTGGGCTCGTCGAGGACGAGCAGTTCGGGGTCGCCGGCCAGGGCGGCGGCGAGCGAGACGCGGGAGCGCTGACCACCGGAGAGTCGCTCCACCTTCCGATCGGCGACGGCGCTCAGGTCGACCTCGGCCAGGGCCTTGTCGACGGCGTCCGAACCCTGTCCGACGAGCCCGGCGAAGTAGGCGACATTGGCGCGGACGGTCAGGTCTGCATACACGCTCGGGCTTTGCGTGACATAGCCGACGCGGGAGCGCAGGGCGGGGGACCCGGCGACCTGCCCGAGGACGGTGACGGTGCCGCCGGCGATCTTCTGGACGCCGACGACGGCCCGCATCAGCGTGGACTTGCCGCTGCCGCTGGGGCCGAGCAGGCCCACCACCTGGCCGGCGGGGACGCAGACCCGTAGGCCCGGGATGACGACGACTCCGCCACGGCGGACCAGAAGATCGTCGATGACGATCGCCGCGGTATTCATCATATGATGAAAATATCACCAGAGAGGGCGACGCGCCAGGTGTCCGATCTGAAAGTCCGTTTCGACCACTGCCTGCCTGTACGTCGTGGGTCGTTAGCCTGACGACCATGGGTCCGTCCGAACTTCTCCGCAAGACACTCCTCACTCTCGCCGCCGACACGCGCGTGCGTGATCTGATCGAGCGGGCACCCGTCAGCCGCACCGTGGTGCGCCGCTACGTCCCCGGCGCCTACGACACCGACGCGGTTGCTGCCGTCGCCGAGTTGCGCGCTACCGACCGGCGCGCGACGATCGATCACCTGGGGGAGGACACCACCGATCGCGCCCAGGCCCAGGCGGTGACGCAGGCATACGTCAGTCTCATCGATCTGCTTGCGGCAGAAGAACATACGCACGGTGGCTGGGCCGAGGTGAGTGTCAAACTCAGCGCTGTCGGGCAGCTCTTGCCCGACGAGGGCGCGGCGATCGCCCTCGAGAACGTTCGGATTATCTGCGCGGCGGCCGAGCGTGCCGGGACCACTGTCACCGTCGACATGGAGGACCACACGACGACCGACGCGACCCTCGCGGCCGTGCGGGAGTTGCGGCGCGACTACCCGTGGGTCGGGGTGGCGGTGCAGGCCTACCTGCACCGCACCGAAGCCGACTGTCGCGACTTGGCGGCGGCCGGCAGCCGAGTGCGGTTGTGCAAGGGTGCCTACAACGAGCCCGAGACCGTCGCCTTCCAGGACGACGATGAGGTGGACAAGTCGTTCGTGCGGTGCCTGCGGATCCTCATGGACGGCGCTGGCTATCCCATGGTCGCCAGCCATGACCCCCGGCTCATCGACATCGCGACCGCGCTCGCCGAGAGCGCCGGCCGGGCCGCGGACAGCTTCGAGTTCCAGATGCTCTACGGCATTCGCCCCGAGGAGCAGCGTCGCCTCGCCGACCGCGGCCACCGCATGCGGGTCTACATCCCCTACGGCGAGGAGTGGTACGGCTATTTGATGCGGCGGATGGCTGAACGGCCGACCAATGCGATGCTGTTCGTCCGCTCCCTGTTGTCGCGCTCCTAGGAGGAATTTCGCCGTGACCATTGCCATCTTCGGTGCCGGTGTGATGGGGGAGACCCTGCTCTCCGGCCTGCTGCGGTCCGGATTGGCCCCCGGCGAGGTCGTCATCACCGAGCGGCGTGCCGACCGGGCCGCCGAACTCGAGGCCAAGTACGGCGTGCGCGCCCTGACCAACGCCGAGGGTGCGGCCGTCGCCGACGTTCTCGTCTTCGTGGTCAAGCCGCAGGACATGACCGCTCTGCTCGCCGAGATCGGTGACCAGATCGCACCTGGCAACCTCGTCGTCTCGCTCGCCGCGGGCGTCCCGACCCAGGCCATCGCCGCGGGGCTGCCCGAGGGCACTCCGGTGGTGCGGGTCATGCCCAATACCCCGGCTCTCGTCGACCAGGGTATGGCCGCGCTCTCCCGCGGTGCCCACGTCACCGACGAGCAGATGGAGCGGGCGATGTCGCTGCTGCGATCGTGCGGCCGCGCCATCGAGGTGCCGGAGGGCTACCAGAACGCCGTCACGGCGATCTCCGGGTCGGGCCCCGCCTACGTCTTCTACGTCGTCGAGGCGATGATCGAGGCCGGCGTCGTGCTCGGCCTGCCCCGCGAGACGGCGACAGAGCTGACGGTCCAGACCCTGTTCGGCGCGGCGACGATGATCCGCGAGACCGGCACCCACCCGACGGTGCTGCGTGAGCAGGTCACCTCGCCCGGCGGCACCACGGCCGCCGCCTTGCGCACCCTCGACGATCACAAGGTCAGGGCCGCCTTCGTCAGCGCCATCGAGGCCGCGGCCCGCCGATCGCGCGAGCTCGCGGAGACCTGATCGCCGTTTTCCCGAGAGGGGGCGGATGTCGGCGGCACATGTCAGGATGTGCCCATGACAGAGATCCGCGTGCGTCCGCTCACCGAGGCGGACTGGGGGCAGTTCCGCTCCATCCGGCTGGCTGCTCTCGAGGAATCCCCGGAGGCTTTCGTCGCCAAACTCGCCGACGAGCAGGAGTATGACGAGGACTTCTGGCGCGCGCGGATGCGTCGGGCCCAGCGCATGGTCGCCGACGTGGACGGATCGGATGTCGGCGTGCTGAGCGTCGGTGTGCTCGATGACGCCGAGAACACCGCTGAGATCTTCGGCCTGTGGGTGCGCCCGGACTGGCGCGGCCGCAGCGTCGCCGCCACCCTGGTCCGGTCGGCTTCGCAGCAGGCCGCCGAGGACGGCTACGACCGGATCGCCTACTGGGTGGGCACCGACAACGGCCGCGCCGTCGCCTTCGCCTCCAGCTTCGGCTTCCGGCCAACCGGACGCCGCCGCCCGATGCGGGTGACCAACGGTGCCGATGGCGAAGAAGAGATCGCGATGGTCCTCGCGCTCGCCGAGGACCGCGCGGGCTGAACCGCAGGCCGTGTTGCGAAACCCCACCAGTGCGGGGTCCCCGAGAAGCACCGGAGCGACGAAGGAGTGCGGAAACCTCGTGGGGTGTCCGAGGGCCCGGGTGTCCTAGGGCCGGGCGGCCAGGCGCTCGATCAGAGCGGTCGGACCGCTGACGATCAAGGTGTCGTGCGAGGTCACCTTCGTTTCGGGGGTGGCGTGCACGAAATCGCGACCCGGCGACTTGACGCCGACGATCGTGACGCCGTACTTGGAACGAATAGCGCTCTGCGCCAACGTAAAACCCACCGCCTCCGACGGTGGCGCCATCTTCACCATCGCGAAGCCGTCGTCGAACTCCATGTAGTCCAGCAACCCACCGCCCACCAGGTGCGCGACCCGGCGACCGGTCTCGGCCTCCGGCAGGATGACGTGCCCGACGCCGATCCGCTGCAGGATCCGGGCATGTTCCGGCGAGAGCGCCTTGGCCCAGACATCAGGGACGTCGGCGTCGACGAGGTTGGCAGCGGCCAGCACCGACGACTCGACCGAGAACCCGATCCCGACGATCGCGACCGGGAAGTTCTGGCACTTCTGCTCGGCCAGCACGTGCGGCAGGCTGGCGTCGGCGTGCACGACCTTGAAGACCTTGCCGAGGAAGGACTCGGCGATCACCGGGTCCTTCTCGAGCGCCGTCACCCGGTGTCCGAGCCGGTTCAACTCCAGGGCCGCGGCGCCGCCGAACCGGCCCAGGCCGATGACCAGGACGTCGTGCTGCCTCTTGCCCACCCGAGCCCTCCATTCCGTCGTGTCACCTGAGCATGCCGACCTGCGGCACAAGCGGTAGCGTGCGTTGCATGGTCGCACAGGCGCGCGTCATCTGGGATCCGGGCTTCACGGCATACAACTTCGGCCCGGGCCACCCGATGGGTCCGCTGCGCCTGGACCTGACCGCCCGCCTGTGCGAAGCCCTCGGCGTCTTCGACGCCGTCGAGGTGATCTCCCCGCCCGTGGCGAGCGACGAAATGCTCCAGACCGTCCACGACCCCGACTACATCGCCAAGGTCAAGGAGGCCTCGGACGATCCCAGCTCGGCCGAGCCGGCATACGGCCTGGGCACCGAGGACGACCCCGCCTTCACCGGCATGCACGAGGCCAGCGCTCGCATCGTCGCCGGCACCGTCGCGATGTGCGAGCAGGTCCAGGCCGGCGAGATCGCGCACGGCGTCAACTTCTGCGGCGGCCTGCACCATGCGATGCGCGGCAACGCCTCCGGCTTCTGCATCTACAACGACATCGCCGCCGGCATCCAGGCGCTGCTCGACGACGGCGTCGAACGCGTCGCCTATGTCGACGTCGATGTCCACCACGGCGACGGCGTCGAAGCGATCTTCGCCGACGACCCCCGCGTGCTCACCGCAAGCATCCACGAGAGCGGGCGGACGCTCTTCCCCGGCACCGGGTGGGCGCGCGACGTCGGAACCGGAGCCGGCGAAGGGTATGCGGTCAACGTCGCCCTCCCGCCCGGCACCACCGACTCGGCGTGGCTACGCGCCATCCGCGCCAGCATCGTCCCCATCCTGCGCGCCTTCCGGCCCCAATTCCTCATCTCCCAGCACGGCTGCGACACCCACGCCGACGACCCGCTGGCCAACCTCGTCATGACCGTCGACGCGCAACGCCAGGCCATGCTGGACATCCACGACCTCGCCCACAACCTGTGCGACGGCAAGTGGGTCGCCCTCGGCGGCGGGGGATATGAGCTGGTCGACGTCGTGCCGCGATCGTGGACCCATATGACCGCCATCGCCGCCCACCGGCCCATCCCCGTCGACACCCCCGTCCCCGAGGAGTGGCAGGAGTACGTCGAACGCACCATCGGCCGCCGCGGACCCAACCGCATGGGCGACCTCCCCGTCGGCGAACCCGCCATCTGGGTGCAGCCGTGGGAGATGGGATACAACCCCCACAGCCCCGTCGACCGCGCCATCATGGCCACCCGCGAGGCCACCTTCAGCCACCACGGCCTCGACATCTGGTACGACTGATTTTGTTTTGGCTCGGCGCCTCCGCACCGTCGGTCAATTCGCTGGCGCGACTTGACCTCCGGCGCATCGTTGCCTCACTGGGGCCGCTTGCGTCGCCCCGCCTTGTCGCTGCTGTCGCCACCTGGGTGGCGCCCCTCCTCGGCGGGCTCGGGTCGCCCGGGTGGCGGGCGCGAGGAGGCCAAGAACCAGGGGGACAAGGGCGTGTCGGTGGGGGCGTTACGTACCGATTTGTCTTAGCCTGCCCTTCCCGCTTCCCACGAGTCACAACTGCCCCTATGGTTGCTCTCGACAGTTCCGCGTAGGAGGCCGCCGGACGGGAACCCCGGCGATGCGCGGTGAGAATGACGAGGTATCTATGACTGCCGATCGGCAGCTCTCCGAGGTGCGCTTCCTCACGGTCGCTGAGGTGGCGGCCATCATGCGCGTGTCCAAGATGACTGTCTACCGGATGGTCCACGGCGGTGAGCTGCCCGCCATCCGTGTCGGACGATCCTTCCGCGTTCCCGAGGATGCCGTCGACGCCTACTTGAAGTCCTCCTACATCGAGACTGCGTAGCCGCCGCCGACATCACCCTCTCGCCGTCCGCGGCGATCCCGGCCGTCCGCTCCGAGTGAGCGGGCGGTCGTGCGTATGCCCGCGAACCCGCGGTGTCCGCCACATCACCATCACGCAGTTTGGGTGCCCCCTGCGCGGCGGCTAAGCTGGGGGGTCGATAGTCGAGCATCCGCCGGTGGCGGGCACACGGCATACGACCACTTTTCCTGTTCTTTCGATCAAAGGCTCGATATGGGTTCAGTCATCAAGAAGCGGCGCAAGCGGATGGCCAAGAAGAAGCACCGCAAGCTGCTGCGCAAGACGCGTCACCAGCGTCGCAACAAGAAGTAGTCCCAGCTCAAGCGGGTGAGGCGCGCGATGGCTGATGTCGTCCTGATCACCGGAGTCTCTCGATACCTCGGAGGCGCTTTTGCTCGCGCCCTGTCCCAGGTCGACCCGGCGCGCACGATCGTGGGGGTGGACGTCATACCGCCACCCCACGACATCGGGCGTGCCGAGTTCGTGCGCGCCGACATCCGCAGCCCGATGATCGGGAAGCTCATCGAGCAGTATGCCGTCGACACCGTCGTGCACATGGGCGTCATCGCCACTCCGCTCGGCGCGGGTGGCCGGGCCACCCAAAAAGAGATCAACGTCATCGGCACGATGCAGTTGCTCGCGGCCTGCCAAAAGGCACCGCGCGTGCGCAAGCTCGTCGTGAAGTCGACGGCCGGGGTCTACGGTGCCTCGCACCGCGATCCGGCGCTGTTCACCGAGGAGATGGCCGCCAAGCGGCTTCCCAAACTCGGCTTCGGCAAGGACTCGGTCGACGTCGAGGCCTACGTGCGGGGGTTCGCACGCCGGCGGCCTGACGTCGGCATCACCACGCTGCGCCTGGCCAATGTCATCGGCCCGCGGGTGCGCACGGCCATGACCGACTACTTCCGCCTGCCGGTCGTGCCGATCCCGCTCGGGTGGGATGCCCGGCTGCAGTTCCTCCACGAGGACGATGTGGCGGCCGCCATGATCGCGGCAACACTCGGCGAGCCGGCGGACACGGTCAACGTTGCCGGTGACGGGATCATCACCGTCAGCCAGGCGATCGCCCTTGCCGGGCGACCTTTCGTGACGATTCCGACCCCGCTGAGCACGGGGCTCTCGACGATCTTCAAACGCACCGGCCTGATCGACTTCTCACCCGAGCAACTCGACCTGCTCGTCTACGGCCGCGGCCTCGACACGACCCGGATGAAGACGGTGCTCGGTTTCGAACCGGCATACAGCACCAAGGCTGCCTTCGAGGACTTCGTCGCCGCCGCGCCGCGGCCGGTCGACACCGCACTCACCGCAATTGCCGGCGCCGTCGACGACGCCGGTTCAGCACTGCACTCGCTCGTCGGAGCGGTGCCGATCGGACGGAACCGCTGAGATGGCCGCCTCCAAGTCCGCTGCGTCCAAAACCACGCCAAAAGCCGCCACGCGCGCCAAGACCGCGGTGCAGCCGACGACCTCGGCCGCTCCTGCCCGGCGGCGACGGCGGGCCTCCGTGGCTGCCGGCGCCGCGCGCGCCAGCGGGGAGCGTGCCCGCCGCCGCACCACCCCCCTGCTGGCGGACGCGCCCGAACCGCCGCACCTGCGAGTGGTCGGTCCCGACGAGAGCGCGCCCCAGGCGGCGGCACCCGACCTCGGCGCGATCGTCGACGCGGCCCAGGGGGTTGCCACCACCCTCGCGTCCGCGCTGGGCATCCCCCGCGAAGACGCCGAACGCAAGGTCGCCGAAGGGCTGGCCTTCCTCCGGCGCCGCCTGACCGGCGATTTCACCGTCGATGCCTACGGTTTCGACTCCGACTTCACCGATCACGTCCTCATGCCGCTGCTGCGGCCGCTGTTCTACAAGTGGTTCCGCACCGAGGTCCGGGGAGTCGAGAACATCCCCGCCGACGGTGGCGTGCTGCTAGTGGCAAATCACTCCGGCACCATCGCCGTCGACTCGCTCATGGTCGGAGTTGCCATCCGCGACCAGCATCCGCAGCACCGGGCGCTGCGCGAACTCGGGGCCGACATGGTCTTCTCCACCCCGGGCCTGGCGACGATCGCCCGCATGGGAGGCTCGACGCTGGCGACCAATGTCGACGCCGAGCGGCTCCTGGCGGACGGGGAACTCGTCGGAGTCTTCCCCGAAGGCTTCAAGGGAGTCGGCAAGCCGTTCTCCGAGCGCTACAAGCTGCAGCGCTTCGGCCGCGGCGGGTTCGTGTCGGCGGCGATTCGCACCGGCGTGCCGATCGTGCCGTGCTCGATCGTCGGCGCCGAGGAGATCTATCCGATGCTGGCCAATCTCAAACCCCTCGCCCGGCTGACCGGCCTGCCCTATTTCCCGGTCACGCCGCTCTTCCCGCACTTCGGGTTGCTGGGTGCGGTTCCGCTGCCGAGCAAGTGGATCATCGAGTTCGGGGCGCCGGTCGAGACCGCCCACCTGGGTGCCGGGGCGGCCGACGACCCGATGATCGTCTTCGACCTGACCGACCGCATCCGCGAGGGCATCCAGCAGAGCCTCTACGGCCTGCTCACGCAGCGCCGCTCCGCCTTCTTCTGATGGCCGCTGCCGCGTCCGGCCCGTGGACACCGACAGCCCCCTTGACGCTCATCGGCAAGCCGGGCTGCCACTTGTGCGACACCGTGCGACCGGTCGTGCTCGCCCTGGCCGAAGAGTTCGGGGTCGGGGTCGAGGAGGTCTCGATCCGCGATCACCCTGACCTCGCCGCGGCATACGGCGAAATGATCCCGGTCACACTCCTCGACGGCGCCGTCCACGACTACTGGCGCATCGACGCCGACCGGCTGCGTGCGGCCCTCGTCCGGCGGCTGTGAGCGGCGACTCACGGACCGATCGGACTTTGTGCAGTCCTTCACAAGCGCGTAACCTCCGTAGTGGCTCCCGGCGCCTAGCCGTACGGGCCGACACATGTACCCGCGAGGTGACTGGAGGCGACGGCGTGCCTGCGACCGACCTGCCGCGTCGTGGAATCCCCGACGCCACCGTCGCCCGATTGCCCGCATACCTGCGGGTGCTGGGGATCATGGCCGAAGCCGGCGTCCGGTCCACCTCCTCCCTCGAACTGGCCCAAGCCGTCGGCGTGCATCCGGCGAAGGTGCGCAAGGACCTCTCGCACCTCGGCAGCCATGGCGTGCGCGGGGTCGGGTATGACGTGGCGCACCTGACCGTCGAGATCTCCCGTGAGCTGGGGCTCACCCGGGACTGGCCGGTCGTCATCGTCGGTCTCGGCAACCTCGGCCGGGCGCTGGCCGGGCATGCCGGGCTCTCCTCGCGCGGGTTCTCGGTCGCCGGCCTCTTCGACGCCGATCCGGCGGTGATCGGGCAGAGCGTGTCGGGCCTGACGATCTCGCCCATGTCGGCCATCGCCGACCTGCCCCGGGCTGCCGACACGGTGGGAGTCATCGCCACGCCCGCCGCCGCCGCGCAGGTGGTCGCGGACCAGCTGGTCGCGGCGGGCATCACCTCGATCCTCAACTGCGCCCCGGCGGCCATCGTCGTGCCGGCGCCGGTGGATGTGCGCCGCGTCGATATCGCGAGCGAGCTGCAGATCCTCGCCTTCCACAAGCAGCGCCGCACGGCCGCGCCGGCCCTGGCGGTGGCCCCGTGAGCCTGCTCGTCTTGGGCCTGTCCCACCACAACTGCCCCCTCGATCTGCTCGAACGCATCAGCCTCGACAGTGCCGCTCGCCGCGCCCTCGGCCACGAACTCGCCGGCAGCGAGCACGTCGCCGAGGTCGTTGTCGTCTCGACGTGCAATCGCACCGAGGTCTACACCGAGGCGGTGACCTTCCACGGAGCGGTGTCGGCCGTCACGGAGGCACTGGGGTCGGTCACCGGTGTCGAACGCCACGACCTGACCGAGCGCCTGGCGGTGCACTACGAGGACCGGGCCATCGCGCACGCCTTCCGGGTCGCGGGCGGCCTGGACTCGATGGCGGTGGGGGAGAGCCAGATTCGCGCCCAGCTGCGGGCGTCGCTGCATGAGGCGCAAGAGGAGCGGGTCGTCGGGCCGGCGCTCAACGGCCTCTTCCAGCAGGCCTTGCGGGTGGGCAAACGCGTGCACACCGAGACCGGGCTGGCCAACGTGGCGGGATCACTGGTCGGGGCGGGACTCGCGGTTGCCGGCGCGCATGTCGGGCCGATCGAGGACACTCGGGTGCTCGTCGTCGGCGCCGGCGCGATGGCAGCCCTGGCCGCGATCACAGCCCGGCGCGCGGGCGCGGGACGGCTGACGATCGCGAACCGCACGCTGGCCCGGGGCCAGGCGTTGGCCGAGCGGGCGGGCGGCGACGCGGTCCGGCTCTCGGAGCTCCCGCAGGCTCTCGCGGCCGCCGATATCGTCATCGCCTGCGTCGGGTCACCGGGTGTCGTGATCACCGAGGCGATGGCCGCCGAGGCGCTCACCCACCGCGAGGGCCGGCCGCAGGCATATGTCGATCTGGCGTTGCCCCATGACGTCTCCCATGCGGTCGCCGACCTGCCCGGCGCGATCCGCGTCGGCCTCGAACATCTCGCGGAGACACTGCATACGGACGGGGTCGACCCCGAGGTCGCCGCGGCGACCGACATCGTCACCGGCGAGGTGGCGGCCTTCCTCACGGCCCGCTCGGCGCAGGCCGCCGCGCCGACGATCGCCGCCCTGCGCGCCCGGGCGACCGAGGTCCTCGACACGGAACTGGCCCGGCTCGCCGGCCGCACCCCCGACGTCGACGACGCCACCCGGCGCGAGGTCGAGATCGCGATGGGGCGCCTCGTCGACAAATTGCTGCACGGGCCGACCTTGCGCGTCAAAGAACTCGCAGCCAGCGGCCGCATCGAAGCGTATGCCGACGCCCTCGCCGAGTTGTTCGCGCTCGAACCCGAGACGGTCGCGTCGGTCAGCGTGCCCCCGCCCTTCGAGCCCGCCGCGGACCGCGACCCGGCCGGAGGTGCCCGATGACGGCACTACGGTTGGGCACGCGACGCAGCCGGCTGGCCCTGACCCAGTCGGGCACGGTTGCCGACACCCTGCGGGCCCTGGGGCATGAGGTCGAGACCGTCGAGATCGTCACCGAGGGCGACCGGTCGACGGCGGCGCTCGATCAGATCGGCGGCACCGGGGTTTTCGCGTCCGCTCTGCGGACCGCGTTGCGCGAGAAGCAGATCGACTTCGCCGTGCACTCGCTCAAGGATCTGCCGACAGCGGCCGAATCAGACCTGACGATCGCGGCAGTGCCGGTGCGCGAGGACGTGCGTGACGTCCTGGTCGCTCGGGACGGGTTGACGCTGGGTGAGCTGCCCCGGGGGGCACGCGTGGGCACCGGCTCACCGAGACGCGAGGCGCAGCTGCACGCGCTTGGCCTGGGGCTCGACGTCGTGCCGGTCCGCGGCAATGTCGAGACACGATTGCGGCTGGTTGAGTCCGGTGCCGTCGATGCTGTCGTCCTGGCGCGGGCGGGCTTGCTGCGCCTGGGCCTGAGCGACGCCGCGACCGAGGTGCTCGACCCGATCCAGATCCTGCCCGCCGCCGGCCAGGGGGCGCTGGCGGTCGAGTGTCGTGCCGACGATGCCGACCTCCGGTCGCTTCTCCTCGCGCTGGAGGACGCCGACACCCGCGCGTGTGTGCGCGCCGAACGGGCCGTGCTGCGCGAACTGGAGGCCGGCTGCATCGCGCCGGTCGGGGTTCTCGCCGAGGTCGTCGAGGGCTTCGACGCCGCCGAACTGTCCATCCGCGCGTTCGTCGGCGCGCGTGACGGGAGCCTAGAGCTGCGACGCTCCCTCACCGGGGACCTCGGCGACCCCGAAGGCGCAGGAATCCGATTGGCGCGCTTGCTCATCGACGACGGCGCCGATGTCGTCCGAGAGGTGCGCCCGGCGCCTTCACATCGGCCCTCGGAGAGCCCGTCCACCGCCCAGACCGACACCCCGGAGACCCTCCAGTGAGCCCCACGGATTCCGCCCCGAGCCGGACGCCGAACGCGCCGGCGGCCGCGGTCGCCTTCGTCGGCGCCGGCCCCGGCGACCCCGGCCTGCTGACGCTCGCCGCGGCCGACGCCCTCGAGCGGGCGGATGTGATCATCACCGACCAGCTCGACCGCGCCGACATCATCAGGTGCCATGTCCGGCCGGACACCACGATCATCGAGGCCTCGCACGGCTCGCATGGGGTGCCGCTGACGCACGCCTCCCGCGCCAAACTCGTGGTCCAGTCGGCGCAGGCCCATCCCGGCGGCCTGGTGGTGCGCCTGATGGATGGTGACCCGTCGATCTTCAACGGTCTGGCCGAGGAGGCAACGGCCTGCCGCAAGGCGGGGATCGCCGTCGACATCATCCCCGGAGTCTCGGCTGCCAGCGCTGTCCCCGCCTACGCCGGGATCCCCTTGACCGCGCCGACCACCACGGGCATTCACGTGATCGCGGCCGGCGATCCCGGCTGCGACTTCACAGCCGGCGCGGGGGCGTCGACGACGGTGGTCATCTTCGGTGACGCGGCCGAACTCGGCCGCGCCTTCGCGAGCCTGCTGGAGGCCGGCCGGGACCCCGAGACGGTCGTTGCGGTGACCGAGCATGGCACGACGACACGCCAGCGCACCCATACGGTGCGACTGGCGCAGGCAGCGAAGATCGTTGGGGGACTGGAGTTTCCGACGTTGGCTGTGCTCGGTCCCACCGTCGAGTTGCGTGACCGGTTGTCGTGGTTCGAGAACAAGCCGCTGTTCGGGTGGCGGGTGCTGATCCCGCGCACGAAGGACCAGGCCGGGCCGGCGATCAGCCTGCTCGCCCGGCACGGCGCCACCGCCGAGGTCGTGCCCACCATCTCCGTCGAACCGCCGCGCACGCCGCACCAGATGGAGCGCGCGATCAAGGGCCTGGTGACCGGGCGCTACGAGTGGGTCGGCTTCACCTCGGTCAATGCGGTCAAGGCGGTCCGCGAACGCTTCGAGGAGGTCGGTCTCGACGCGCGGGCCTTCGCCGGTCTGAAGGTCGCCGCCGTCGGCGGCGTGACCGCGGATGCGTTGCGCGCGTGGGGAATTCAGCCCGATCTCGTGCCCAGCGGCGAGCACTCCGCCCGGGGTATGCTCGAGGACTGGCCGCCCTACGACCCCGACCTGGACCCGATCGCCCGGGTCTTCCTGCCCCGGGCCGATATCGCCACCGACACCCTCGTCGCCGGGCTCCGGGACCTCGGGTGGGAGGTGGAGGACGCGACGGCCTATCGCACGGTCCGGGCGGCACCACCCGCGCCGGAGATCCGCGAAGCCATCAAGGCCGGCGACTTCGACGCCGTGGTGTTCACCTCGTCATCGACGGTGCGCAACCTCGTCGGCATCGCCGGCAAGCCGCACGCGTCCACGGTGGTGGCGTGTATCGGGCCGGCGACCGCGAAAACCGCTGAGGAGCATGGACTTCGGGTCGACGTCCTGGCTCCCGAGGCATCCGTGCCGTCGCTCATCGACGCCCTAGCCGAATTCGGCCAGGCCCGGGCCGCCGAGGCGCATGTCCACGGCGAGGCCGTGCGCCGGCCCAGCGAGCGGCGTCGCGCAGCCGGACGGCGGCGGGCTCGATGACGCTGGTGCCGGGAGGCGGCTTCCCGGCCGTCCGGCCGCGGCGGCTGCGGGTGTCCGCGCCGATGCGGCGTCTCGTCGCCGAGACCCGGGTGCACCCGGCGCAACTGGTGTTGCCGGTTTTCGTGCGCGAGGGCATCGGCTCACCCCAGCCGATCGAGGCCATGCCCGGGGTTGTGCAGCATACGATCGAATCCCTTGTGGCAGAGGCGCATCGGTGCGCCGATGCGGGGCTCGGCGGCATCATGCTCTTCGGCGTGCCGGTGGAGAAGGACGAGCAGGGCAGCGGCGCCGACGATCCCGACGGCATCCTGAACGTCGCGACGCGGGCCGTCGTCGACGCGGTCGGCGACCGGTTGGTCGTGATGACCGATCTGTGCCTGGACGAGTTCACCTCGCACGGGCACTGCGGGGTCCTCGACGCCGCGGGGCGGGTCGACAACGACGCGACGCTGCAGCGGTATGCCGCGATGGGGCTGGCCCAGGCGCGCGCGGGCGCGCATGTGCTCGGGTTGTCGGGGATGATGGACGGCGAGGTCGGTCACGTCCGGACGGCGTTGGACGCCAACGGTTTTGGCGACGTGACGCTGCTCGCGTACACCGCGAAGTACACCTCAGGCCTCTACGGGCCGTTCCGGGAGGCGGTGGCGAGTTCGCTCGTGGGTGACCGCGCGGCATACCAGCAGGACCCGGCGAACGCGACCGAGGCGCTGCGCGAACTCGCGCAGGATGTGGCCGAAGGCGCCGACATCGTCATGGTCAAGCCGGCCGGGCCACACCTGGACATCGTCGCCGCGGTGGCGGCGCACAGCCCGGTTCCCGTTGCGGCATACCAGATTTCGGGGGAGTACTCCTCGATCGTCGCTGCCGCCGAGCGCGGCTGGATCGACCGCGACCGGGTGATGATGGAGTCGCTGACCGGCATCCGCCGCGCCGGCGCGACCGTCATCTTGACCTACTTCGCGCTCGAGGCCGCCGCGCTCCTGTAGCGGGGGAGCCCAAGGAGGTTACGAAAAGCCCAGGTCAGGCCTGCTTCAGCAACTGGACGTCGAGGACGATCTTGATCTTGTCGGAGACGAGGACGCCGCCGCCTTCGATGGCGGCGTTCCAGGTCAGGCCCCAGTCGGCGCGCTTGACCTCGGCCTCGGCCTCGAAGCCGGCCTTGGTGTTGCCCCACGGGTCGGCCTGCTCGCCGTTGAACTCCACCTCGAAGGTGACGGGCTTGGTGACGTCCTTGATCGTCAGGTCGCCGGTCAGCTGCTCACCGTCGAAGGAGGTGGAGACGAAGCGCATGGTCGGGTAGTTCTCGACGTCGAAGAAGTCGGCGCTCTTGAGGTGGGTGTCGCGGTCGGCGCTGCGGGTGTCGACGGAGGCCATCTGGACGGTGACGTCGACTGTGGACTTCGTCACATCGGGGGCGACCTCGACGGTGCCTTCGACGTCGGCGAAAGTGCCGCGGACCTTGGTGACCATCAGGTGGCGGGCGACGAAGCCGACCTCCGTGTGGGCGGGGTCGACGGTCCAGGTGCCGGGGGTGAGGTCGGTGATGGTGGGCATGGTGATTTCTCCTTGGTTGTGGTGGTGCTTAACATTTCAACTATATGCCGCCGTGTCAAATTCCCGGCCACGCGAGGTTGGGCAATTGCACTTTCCACAACCGGGTCCGGCGCTGGCATGATGAGCAGGAATGGCGACCGACTCGACTCCTGAGACACGCTGGCTGACCCCCGACGAGCAGCAGGCGTGGCGCGCCTACCTGCGCGCGAGCCGGCTCCTCGAGGTCGCCCTCGACCGGGATCTGGCCCACCACGGGACCCAGCTCTCGGAATACGAAGTGGTCTCGATGCTCTCGGAGGCCCCGGCGGGCCGGATGCGGATGTCCGCCCTCGCGGACCTCGTCGTGCAGTCCCGTAGCCGGGTCACCCACACGGCCGCCCGCCTCGAGAAGCGCGGCTGGGTGCGCCGCGAGGCGTGTGTCGACGACCGGCGCGGCGTCGAACTCGTCCTGACCGAGCAGGGCCGCGCCCACATCGACGACATGGCCAGATGCCACGTCAACTCGGTGCGGGAGCACCTCCTCGACGTCCTCACCCCGGAGGAGTTCCGCGACCTCGGGCACTCCATGCAGAAGATCCGCGACGCCCTCGCCGATCCCGGTCAGGCGGGCGACGCCATCCGTTGAGGGCCTGTCGGCCGCGGGTGCGAGGATGGCCCGTATGCCGTCCGCACCCGATTCCGCCCCCGCCTCCGAGGCCCTGTTCGCCCGCGCCCGGTCCGTGGTCCCCGGAGGGGTCAACTCGCCGGTGCGAGCCTTCCGGTCCGTGGGCGGCAACCCCCGCTTCGTCACGAGTGCCCGCGGGCCCTATCTGACCGACGCCGACGGCCGGGAGTATGTCGACCTGATCGGCTCGTGGGGGCCGATGATCCTCGGCCACACCCACCCCGACGTCCTCGCCGCCGTCACCGAAGCGGCCGGCCGCGGCTTTTCGTATGGCACGCCGAGCGAGAACGAGGTCGCCCTCGCCGAGGAGATCGTCGCCCGCGTCGAGCCGGTCGAGCAGGTGCGCCTGGTCTCCTCCGGCACCGAGGCGACGATGAGCGCCCTGCGGCTGGCGCGCGGCATCACCGGCCGCTCCCGCGTCGTGAAGTTCGCCGGCTGCTACCACGGCCACGTCGACGCGCTCCTGGCCGCCGCCGGATCGGGCGTCGCCACCTTCGGCCTGCCCGACTCCGCCGGAGTGCCGGCCAGTGCCGCTGCCGAGACGATCGTGTTGCCCTACAACGATGTCGCAGCGCTCGAGGCTGCCTTCGACACCGACGGCGAGCACATCGCCGCCGTCATCACCGAGGCTGCCCCCGGCAACATGGGCGTCGTCCCGCCGCTGCCCGGCTTCACCGAGGCGCTGCGCCGCATCACCCGCGAGCACGGCGCCCTGCTGATCTCCGACGAGGTCATGACCGGCTTCCGCTGTTCGCGGGCGGGGTGGTACGGCCTCGAGGGCCCGTATGCCGCGGGCGCGCCCGACCTGTTCACGTTCGGCAAGGTGATGGGTGGGGGATTCCCCGCCGCCGCCTTCGGCGGCCCCGCCGGCCTGATGGCTGCCCTCGCCCCCGGCGGCCCCGTCTACCAAGCCGGCACCCTCTCCGGGAACCCGGTCGCGACCGCGGCCGGCCTGGCCACCCTGCGCGGCTGCACCGACGCCGTCTATGCCCACCTCGACCACGCAGCCAAGACGATCGCCGACGCCGCGGTGAGCGCACTGACCGGCGCGGGCGTGCCGCATACGATCCAGTGGGCGGGCTCGATGTTCTCCATCTTCCTCACCGACCGCACGGTGACCAACTACGACGACGCGAAGACCACCAACGCCCCGGCATACGCAGCCTTCTTCCACAGCATGCTCGACCAGGGCGTCCACCTGCCCCCGAGCGCCTACGAGGCGTGGTTCGTCTCCGCCGCCCACGACGACGCCGCCCTCGACCGCGTCCTCGCGGCCCTCCCGGCCGCCGCGCGCGCCGCCTCAGAATCGTTTGCGACAATCGCGCTATGAGGAGGCAGAACCGGTGACCGAACGCACCCTGGTCCACCTCGTGCGCCACGGGGAGGTGCACAACCCCGGCAAGGTGCTCTATGGCCGGCTCGACGGCTTCCACCTCTCCGAGCGTGGGCACGCGATGGCTCAGGTGGTGGCCGACCATCTCGCCGGGCGCGATATCACCTACCTGGTGTCCTCGCCCCTGACCCGGGCCCAGGAGACGATCGCCCCGCTGGCGGAGCGACTCGGGCTGCCCGTGACCCTCGATGACCGGGTGGTCGAGGCCGCCAACTCCTTCGAGGGCGAGCAGGTCAGCCTCGGCAACTTCCTGCGCCCCCGCAACCTGATCCGCATGTATGACGTCACCAAGCCGTCGTGGGGCGAGCCCTATGTCGAGATCGTCGAGCGGATGACGGCCGCCGTCGAGGCGGCCCGCGAGGCCGCGATCGGCCACGAAGCGGTCATCGTCTCCCACCAGCTGCCCGTGTGGATGATGCGGGCGGCGGTCGAGGGCCGCCGACTCTGGCACGACCCGCGTAGCCGGCTGTGCTCCCTCGCCTCGGTGACCTCGATCGGTTTCCACGGCACCGAGATCGCGTCCTTGTCCTATGCCGAGCCGGCCAAAAACCTGATCGACGCCGAGTCCGCGAGCGTGGGGGCGTGAGGCCGCTGCCGCGCCGTGCCGCCCTGCTCGCCGCAGCCGGGCTGGCTCTCGCCGGCTGCTCCGGCAACACCATCGCCGACCAGGCCAAGGAGGGCAGCAACAAGGGTTTCATCGCGGGCAACGGCACCGTCGAGATGATCGCCGCCGACCAGCGCGGCACACCGGTGACCCTGGCCGGCACGACCCTCGACGGTCAGGCGTGGACTTCGGCCGAGCACCGCGCCAAGGTCCTGGTCGTCAATGTCTGGGCCTCGTGGTGCGGCCCGTGCGACAAGGAGGCCCCCGACCTCGTCACGGTCTCCTCCGACCCGGCCGTCACCGCGGTGGCCGAGTTCGTCGGGGTCAACTTCCGCGAGGAAGCCGCGACCGGGTCGGCGCAGGTCGAGGACTGGAAGCTGCCCTACCCCTCCCTCTCCGACCCGGGTGGCCAGGCCGTCCTGGCCCTGCAGGGCAAGGCGGCGGCCATGCCGTCGACGCTGGTGCTCGACCACGACGGCAGGATTGCCGCCCGCATCCTCGGCCCCGTGAGCACCTCCACCCTCACCGGCTTGATCGAGGACGTCGCCGCGGAGGCCCCCGCGAAGTGATCGCCGGCCAGCTGATTGCGAGCAGTGCGTCCGAGACGGTCGCGAGCGGTGCCTTGCCCCTCGCGTTGCTCGTCGCGGCGCTGGCCGGGCTGGTCTCGTTCGCCTCGCCGTGCGTGCTGCCGCTCGTCCCCGGGTTCTTGGGGTATGTCGCGGGCGCGGGTCCCGAGGTCGCGCCGGGGGAGCGCGGGGAGCCCACGCGCAGCCGGGTGGTCGCGGGCACGCTGCTGTTCATCCTCGGCTTCAGCGTCGTCTTCGTGCTGATCACGATCTTCGTCACGGGCATCGGCCGGGCGTTCGTGGAGCACCAGGACGCCCTGCGCCGCATCGGCGGTGGGCTCGTGATCCTCATGGCGCTGGTCTTTCTCGGGGCCGGCGCGCAGCGCACCTTCACCCCGAGCTGGCGGCCGCGGATGGGGCTGCTCGGCGCCCCGGCGCTCGGGGCGGTCTTCGGCCTGGGGTGGACGCCCTGCTCGGGCCCGACGCTCGGTGCCGTTCTCGCGATGGCGACGGCCACCGACCCGAGCATGGGCCGGGCGCTGAGTCTCGTCGCGGCATACTGCCTGGGCCTCGGGCTGCCCTTCCTCGCCATCGCGACTGCGTGGGAGCGAGCGGGCCGGTTCAACGCGTTCTTGCGCCGGCACAGCCGCGCCATCCACATCGGCGGCGGTCTGCTGCTGCTCCTCGTCGGGGTGTTGCTGCTCACCGGCGCGTGGACCTCGATCATGACGTGGCTGCAGATCCACGCGATCAACGGGTTCGAGGTGATCCTGTGACCCAGACCCCGGAGGCGATCACGACCAAACCCGACCCGGTCACCCAGCCCACGCTCGGTCCCCTCGGCTGGGTCCGCTGGGCTTGGCGCAACCTGACCAGCATGCGCACGGCGCTGCAGCTGCTGCTCCTGCTCGCCGTCGCGGCCCTGCCGGGGTCGATCTGGCCGCAGCGTTCCATCAACGCCACCCGCACCGCCGACTACATCGCGGCCCACCCGACCATGGGACCCGTCCTCGACAAACTCGGCGCCTTCGAGGTCTATGCCACGCCGTGGTTCTCGGCGATCTACCTGCTGCTGCTCGTCAGCCTCCTCGGCTGCGTGCTGCCGCGCACCCGCATCCACCTGCGACACGTGCGCGGTCGCCCGCCCCGGGTGCCGGCGCACTTGAGCCGGCTCGCGGCATACAGCTCGCGGGAGGTCGACGCCGACCCGGCCGCCGCCGTCGCGGACCTGCGCGCAGCGCTCGGGCGGCGCTATCGCGTGGACGTGCGCGACGGCCATACCCTCGCCGCCGAGACCGGGTTCGCCAAGGAGAGCGGCAACCTGCTCTTCCACCTCGCGCTCATCGGGATCATCGTCGGTGTCGCCATCGGGCACGTGTTCGGGTGGAAGGGCGATGTCATCGTCCCGGTCGGGAGCAGCTTCTCCAACACCGCGATCAACTACGACACCATCAGTCCCGGCCCCCGCGTCGACACGGCCGAGCTGCCGCCCTTCTCCTTGACCGTCGACCGGTTCGATGCCGTCTTCGAGGACCGGGTGCGCGGCGATGCCCAGTTCGGGCAGCCGCGCGACTTCACCGCCTACCTGCGCACGGTCGCCGAGCCGGGCGCGGCGGAGAAGGCGCAGGTGCTCAAGGTCAACCACCCCATCGAGATGGACGGGGCGACGATCTTCTTGCTGGGCAACGGGTATGCCGCGAATGTCACTGTCAAGGACTCTCGCGGCGAGGTCGTCTACAAGGGCGCGACGGTCTTCTTGCCGCGCGACAACAACTACACCTCCTCGGGCGCGATCAAGGTGCCGGGGGCGCAGCCGCAGGAGCTCGGGTTCTTCGGCAACCTGTTGCCCACCGCCGTCATCACGAAGGACCAGGGGCCGATCTCGGTCTTCCCCGACGCTCGCGAGCCGGCGATGGCGCTGGGGCTGTATGAGGGGGAACTCAACCCCGGCGGGGCCTCCGGCTCGGTCTACACCCTGAACACCAAAGAGATGACCGTGGTCGACGACGCCAACGGCAAGCCGCTGCGGATCTGGATCACGCCGGGAGAGACGGTGCAGCTGCCGGACGGACGCGGGTCGATCACCTTCGAGTCCGTCGTGCGCTGGGCGGGCCTGTCGATCCGGCACGATCCGGCCAAGGACCTGACCCTGTGGTCCTCGCTGCTGGCGCTCGCCGGCTTGCTCGCCTCGCTGCTGGTCAGGCGGCGCCGGGTCTTCGCCCGGGTCACGCCTCTGGCGGCGGGCGGCTCGCGCGTCGAGATCGGGGCGCTGTCCAAGGGCGACGACCCCGGTCTGCAGGAACACCTGGATCGCCTGGCCGCCCGAATCGCGCCATGAGAGGATTTTGAACACTATGACGAGGGAAACGCTCGAGCAGTACTCGCTGATCAGCCTTTATTCGGCCATCGTGGTGCTCACCCTGGCGATGCTGGGCTTCGTCCTCTACCTGTCCCGCTCGGCCGCGGCCCGCGCCGCCGATGCGGTAGTGCCGGAGCCGGTGGCCCAGCCCGTCACGGTGGGCGGTGGAGGAGGCGCGCTGACCGCGGAACCCGGCGGCACCGACATGCCGGCGAGCCGGGATCTGAGCCGTGCCCGCAAGGCCGCGGGGCCCGCGCGGATGTTCACGTGGCTCGCGACCTTCCTCGTGGGGTGCTCAATCGTCCTGCGGGGGATGTCGGTGCACCGGCCCCCGCTCGGCAACCTTCACGAGTTCGTTGCGGCGGCGAGTTTCGTTGTCCTGCTGGGTTATTGCCTCTGGACGCTGAAGCGCAACGTCGACTGGCTCGGCATCTTCGTCACGACCCCGGTGCTGCTGATGCTCGGCTCGGCGACCACCTTCTGGTACACCGAGGCCGCCGAACTCATGCCGTCGCTGAAGTCCGGTTGGCTCGTCATCCACGTGACGGTCGCGATCCTTGCCACGGGTGTCTTCACGCTCGCGGCCATGATGTCGCTGGCCTACTTGCTCATCGACCGGGCCGAGCGCAATCCCGACGCGAGCCAAGGGTTCGTGGGACGGCTGCGCCGGATCGTCCCGCCCGCGTCGGACCTCGAGCGGATCGGCTACGGGCTGCACGTCCTGGCCTTCCCGTTGTGGACCTTCACCCTCATCGCCGGCGCCATCTGGGCCCGGCAGGCGTGGGCCTCCTACTGGAACTGGGATCCCAAGGAGGTCTGGACCTTCATCATCTGGGTGATCTACGCGGCATACCTCCACGCTCGCGCCACGACCGGTGTCACCCGGCAGAAGGCGACCTATATCGCGCTCGCCGGCTTCGCCTGCATCATCATCAACTACTCCATCGTCAACATGTATTTCGTCGGCCAGCACAGCTATTCGGGAGTCTGACCAGTCATGGTCCGCTATTCGCTGATGCGGTTCCTCATCTTTTTCGGGTGCCTCGGGCTGCTCTGGTTGCTCGGCCTGCGCGAGCGCAACGAGCAGCCGTGGCTGGTCGTGGGCGCGGCGTTGCTGTCGATGCTGATCTCCTATTTCGCCCTGCGGCCGCTGCGTCAGGACACCGTCGACAAGCTGAGCCATCGCGTCGAGTCGCGGGTCGCGTCCAAGCGCGCCGACTCTGACGAGGCCGTCGAGGACTCCCTCGACGGCGGCGCCAACGACTACCGCTGACGCCCGGATGGACCCGTTCGCGCTGACCGGCAAGGTCGCGCTGGTCACCGGCGGGGCGCGCGGCATCGGGGCGGCGTCCGCCGCGCTGCTGGCCCGGTGCGGGGCGGACATCGCGATCGTCGACGTGCTCGACACCTCCGCTGCCGTGGCTGCGGTGGTCGCCGAAGGCCGGCGAGGGGTGGGGTATGCCGCGGACCTGCGCTCCGAGATCGCCGTCGGTGAACTGGTGGCCCGGGTGGTCGCGGACTTCGGTGGCCTGGACATCGTGCACAACAACGCCGGCATCTCGCGGTGCTCGGCGGCCGAGGACACGACGTTCGAGCAGTGGCGCGAGGTGCTGGCGATCGACCTCGACGCTGTCTTCCTTGTGGCCCGGGCCGCCGGGCGGGCGCTGATCGCCCAGGGGCGTGGCGGCTCGATCGTCAACACTGCCTCGATGTCGGGGCTGATCGTCAACTACCCGCAGGAGCAGGTCGCCTACAACGCCGCCAAGGCGGGCGTCATCCAGCTCACCCGCTCGCTCGCGTGCGAGTGGGCGGAGTTCGGGATCCGGGTCAACGCCGTCTCACCCGGCTATATCGCCACCGACATGACCCCCGGCACCTCACCCGAGGGCTGGTATGAGGCGTGGCTGGAGCGCAGTCCCACCAAGCGGCTCGGCACGCCCGAGGAGGTCGCCGGTGCCGTGGCCTATCTCGCGAGCGATCTCGCCGGCTTCACCACCGGCGCCAACCTGGTCGTCGACGGCGGCTACTCCTGCTACTGACGGTGCCGGATTCTCAAGGAAGCTGGGAGAAAGCCGGCGCATGGCCGGGCCGGACGACAGTGAAATGGCGACGATCGAAGGTCGCCACCTCGATCACGCCCAGTCGCTCGGCACAGGTCAGGACCGAGGCGTCGACCGTGCCCAGCGGCAGATCGCGATACCGCGCGACGAGTTCCGCGATCCGGAGCCAGTCGCCGGTGTGGACCGGCTCGATGCTGGAGGCGCCGGACGCCAGGTCGGCCAGGATCCGCACTTCGGCTCCGGCGCCCAAGCGGGTGCCGACCAGATGCGCGACCTCGGCGATCACGAGAACGGGCACGACCAGGGGCCCGGGATGCAGCCGGAGGAAGTCCAAGGACTCCTCGTGATGAGCGTCGTCCGCGTCCACATAGGCGTAGAGCGGTCCGGCGTCCACCACGACCGCTGCTATGGCGACACGTCCAGGGCAAGGAGCTCCTCGATGCGCTCGGAGATATCGCTGCGGCCACTGCGTCCGGCCCCTGCAGCGTTCAGCTGCCGAGGCCCCGCGCCACCAAGGTAGGCCTCGATTGCTTCCCGGGTGATCTGCGAGATCGTCATCTGGCGAAGCTCGGCCTCGTGCCGCAGGCGCGCGTCGAGTGCCTCCGGAAGCCTGACCGTAGTGCGCACCATGTATGCCAGCATGCCCACTGGTCAGCGGCCCAGCCAGAGACCCACGGTGAGGAGCACGGCATACAGCAATTGGGTCACGCCGGTGCCGGACAGGACGGGGATCAGGTCGCGGCCGGTGGCGCCGGCCTGGACGCGCATGACCTGCGGGATCGCCAGGGCGAGTGCGCCGAGGCAGAGCAGCGTCCAGGGCGCCCACAGGGCGCACGCGGCGCCGGCGGCGACGGCCGTGGTCGTCAAGAAGACGAACAGGGCGCGGGTGCGCGCGTCGCCCAGCTTCACGGCGAGCGTGTGCTTGCCGACCTTGGCGTCCATCGGCCGGTCACGCAGGTTGTTGGCCACGAGGATCGCCGTCGCCAGCGCGCCCACGCCGTACGCCCCGAGCAGCCCCGGCGCGGTGAGGCGGTGCGCCTGCGTGTAAAGCGTCCCGAGGGTCGCGACCAGCCCGAAGAAGACGAAGACGAAGACCTCGCCCAGGCCGCGATAGCCGTAGGGGTTCTTGCCGCCGGTGTAGAACCACGCGGCCAACACGCACAGCACGCCCACCCAGATCAGCCCGAGCGTGTCCGACAGCGCGCACAACGCCAGCCCCGCGAGCCCGGCCAGCCCGAAGAAGAGGAAGGCCATGAGCTTGACGTTCTTTGCCGTCGCGAGCCTTTGGCCCACGAGTCGGATCGGGCCGACCCGTTCGTGGTCGGTGCCCCGGATGCCGTCGGAGTAGTCGTTGGAATAGTTCACCCCGACCTGCAGCGCCAGCGAGACGACCAGCGCCAGCAGCGCGAGGCCGAGGTCGGCGCGGTCGATGGCGGCGGCCGCACCCGTGCCGACCAGGACGGGGGAGACGGCGGCGGGCAGGGTGCGGGGGCGGGCACCGGCGATCCATTGGGCAGGCGTGGCCATAGGAGGTGTCGAACGTCCTTCGTCAGGGATGAGGGCGGGTCACAGGCCGCGCAGGAAGTCGGGGTCGTCGTCCGGGCCCTTGGGGCGCGGCGGCTGGTTGGGGTTCGCGCGCCCGGGCAGGGCATAGGTCTTCGGCCGCCCCGCGAACCACCACCCGGCCGGCCCCGCGAACGGGAAGAGCAGGATGACGAAGACCCACACCACCTTGGGCAGGCCGCGCACGGCCTCCTCCGGCGTCTGCACGCAGTCGACGAGCGTATAGATCGCCAGGACCAGGGCGAGCAGCCCGGGCAGGAAGCGGATCATTCCCCTATTGTCCCACCCACACGGCGATGGCCCGGCGGTCGGGCTTGCCCGGCCCGCGTCCGGGCAGCGGGGTCGCGCTGGTGCGCACCAGGCGGGGCAGGGCGTATGCCGGGAGGAGCCCGCGCAGGCGCGCGCGGGCTTCGTCGGTGGTCACCGCTGTGTCGGTGACGAGGGCGAGCGCGACGAGTTGGCCCCATTCGGGGTCCGGTATGCCGACCGCCACCGCCGCGCGCAGGTGCGGGTATGCCGCCAGGGCCGCCTCTTCGACCACGCGCGGGTGCACCTTCATACCGCCGGTCGTGATGACGTCGTCGATCCGCCCGTGCACGCGCAACTCCCCGTCGGCGGTGAGTTCGCCGAGGTCGTCGGTGGCGAACCAGCGCACGTCGCCGCGGCGGGTGAACGCCTCGGCGGGCCGGCCGAGGTAGCCGTGGGCGATCGTCGCGCCGCCGAGGTGGATGCGCCCGCTCTCGTCGACGGCGACCTCGACGCCGGGGAGCGGGCGGCCGTCATACACGCAGCCGCCCGCGCTCTCGCTCATCCCATAGGTCGCGACGAGCCGGACGCCCGTCGCGCCCGTCTGCTCCCGCAGTGCCAGAGGCACGGCGGCGCCGCCGACGAGAACCGCGGAAAAGCGTTGCAGCGCAGCCGTTCCCACCTTGTCGGCCAGCAGACGAGTCACCTGGGTCGGCACCAGCGAGGTGTATGCCGTGCCCTCACCCAGCCGCTGCGTCGCCTGCGCGAAGGCTGCCGGGGTGAAGCCCCGCGTGCGGTCCATGACCACCGGCGTCGTGCCGGCGACGAGCGAGCGGATCAGCACTTGCAGGCCGGCGATGTGGTGCGGCGGAATGGCCAGCACCCACTGGCCGGGGCCGTCGAGCACCGCATACGTCGCGTTTGCGCTCGCGAGGAGTCCGGCGGCGCCGTGCAGGGCGAGCTTCGGCTCGCCCGTCGACCCGGAGGTGCCGACGACGAGGGCGAGGTCCGCGGGCAGGTCGGCCGCATCGTGCGCGGGCAGGGGGAGGGGAGTGCCGGCATACGGGTGCAGGGGGGCATCCCCCTCGAGCGCCCGGCGCAGGCGCGCGAGCAGCGCCGGCGGATCGCTCGCGTCGACGAGCTCGATCACTCGGCGTGCACGTCGCCCTTGAGGAAGGCGGCGACGCGCTCCTTGGGTCGGCCGATGATGGCGACGCCCTCGCGGATGAGGATCGGCCGCTGCAGCAGCTTGGGGTGGGCCAGCAGAGTCGCGATGACCGATTCGGCGTCGTCGACGTGCTCGACGTCCAGGGCGAGCTCCAGGAAGTGCGGGTCGCGGCGCACGAGATCCTCGACCGGGTCCTGCAGGATCGCGACGAGGTCGCGCAGCTCCTGCTCGGTGAGGGGCTCCTTGAGGTAGTCGCGGATCGCGACATCGGATCCGAGGGCGTCGGCCTTCTCGAGCGCGGCCCGCGAGGTCGAGCAGCGCGGGTTGTGCAGGATCGTCGTCTCGCTCACGTCCTCACCCTATGCCGCCCCGCCGCCTCCCCCGCCGCCCGGCTTGCGATCACTACGCTCGCTCTGGAGGCGACGCGGTCGCCCGCTGCAGGCCTCGGTCAGGCGCTCCAACTGGCTGCGCAGGCTGGCGGCCTCGGCCGGCGTGCAGGCCTGCTCCAGGAGCGCAGACTCCACGCGGCGGATCTCGCGCTTGGCCTGCCGGAACACGGCGGCGCCTGCCGCAGTCAGGGACACCGTGCGCTGCCGCTTGTCTTCGGCCGGCGTGCGGGAGACCAGGTCGCGTTCCTGCAGGGCGTCGAGGTGCCGGCCGAGACGGTGTCGGATCGCGCCGAACCCGTTGGGAGAGCTCGCTTTGCGAGATTGCGTCGGCGCTGGCCAGCTCGGTCATGATGGCGTATTCCCACATCGACAGGCTGGCCGCTTCGAGGATCGGGGCCTCCAGTTCGCCGAGGCGGGGAAAGACCCGAGCGAGGAGGGCCGCCAGATCGGCCTCCTCGACGGCGGCCCGAACGGCCTCGAACTCTGGGAGCGCCTGATGACGGCACAGCAGGCACATACCGCGGCACTTGGTGGCGCAACCGACCATCGCTTGCCCGGCGCCGGGGTCGCGAATCCGACGGGCCCCGATCACCGGCATACGGTGAACACCTGGCCGCGCGGTTCCGGGAGAGCGCCCGCGCGCTGGAGCGAGCGTTCGATGCCCGAGATCACCCTGAGGCGCAGGACCTCGACAACCGGCAGACGGCGGGTGCCAGAGGTCCGGTGGCGACTGGCCGAACTCGCGGGCAGGGCCGACGTGGGCGAAGAGTTCGATCCGTGATCTGTGATGGGCTGGGCCCATGTCCACCCCGCGGCCGGTGCAGATGCTGTGGGAGCGCGTCGACCAGAAGCCACCCTCCTCGACCGCTTCGGACACGACGACTTCGAGGCAGTCGCCCGGTGGGTCGAGGGCGTTCTCGACGTGCATCACGGCATCGCAACCTCGCCGGTGTCGTTGCGATCTCTGATCGGCGCCTGGATCGAGCAGGCACCCCTGGCCGCTCCCGCAGCAGCTGTGGCGCTCCTGCGGCGGCTCGTCGAGGCCGCTCCCGATGACGCCGGCCCACGCCACCTCGTGCACGGCGATCACCGCGCGGCCAACATCCTGGTCCGAGACGGCCGTCCTCGACTTCGAGGAGGCCCGCATCGATCACCCCATCGCCGAACTGGCGCGGTCGACCGTCTTGCTCGGCACCCGGTTCCACGATTGGGGTCCGGTGGGGCCGCCGACCAGAGAGGCGCTCCGGGCTGGGTATGAGGCGGTGCGGCCACTCACGGCCGCCGAGTCGGCCTGGTGGCGGCAGCTGATCCTGTGGTGGTCGCTCCTCTTCGTCCACGAGGGCGAGGATCCCACCGGCTGGCGAGCCGCCGTCCTGGCGCAGATCGACGATCGTTGAGCGATGTCGCGTGCGCCGCCCGGCCCCGCGAGGGGCACAATCCGCATATGGACGTGCGGTGGATGTGGATCTTCGTCGACGCGCTCGCGCCCGCGGGACCCGCGTGGGACTTCTGGCAGGCGGCGACGCGCAGCGCTCGGTCGGCGACGCGTGGTGACCATGACGAATTCGCGACTCTCCTTCCGGCGCAGGGGGATCCGTGGGTCAAGGTGCAGGAGGTCCGCAGCGGGGGCGGGATTCATCTCGACCTCGACGTCCCCGATCCGCTGGCTGCCGCCGAGGACGTGGTCGCTGCGGGAGCCGGCGAGGTCTTCAGGTATGCCGATGGCGGGTGCGTCATCCTGCGTTCGCCCGGGGGATTCGTCTTCTGCCTGACCCGGTGGGACGGTGCCGCCGCGCAGGCCCGGGCGGGGGAGCCCGATCTGCTCGACCAGCTCTGCCTGGACCTTCCCGCCGCCTCGTATGAGGTGGAGTGCGCCTTCTGGGGTCGACTCCTGGGTGCCGACCCGGTGCGCGGCTCCCTACCGGAGTTCCGCGCGGTCCCTCGCGCCTCCCACCTGCCGGTCCGGATCCTGTTGCAGCGCAAAGACTCCGGTGACGGCCCGGTCACGGGCCACGTCGATTTCGCCTGCGCCGACCGACAGGCGACCCGGCGGGCGCACGAAGGCTTGGGTGCGGCATACCGCGGCTCTGGTCCGCACTGGACCGTCATGCGGGCACCCGGCGGGCAGACCTACTGCCTCACCGACCGCGACCCCGAGACCGGCACGCTGCGTGCCTGAGAAGCGACACGCGCTGGCATGATCGGGGCGTGCCCGCCGTCGACTTCGCGACCCACCTGATCGACGCCCTCGTCGGCATGGGTGTGCGGGAGGTCGTGCTGTGCCCCGGCTCGCGGTCCGCGCCGCTGGCGTATGCCGCCTATGCCGCCGAGCAAGCCGGCCGGCTGCGGCTGCACGTGCGTGTCGACGAGCGGTCCGCCGCCTTCCTGGCCCTCGGGCTCGCCAAGACGAGCCGGGTCCCGGCGGCCGTCATCACGACCTCCGGGACCGCGGTCGCCAACCTGCACCCGGCCGTCCTCGAGGCCCATCACGGCAAGGTGCCCCTGATCGTGCTATCAGCGGATCGCCCTGCGGCACTTCGCGGTTCGGGCGCGAACCAGACCACGATCCAGCCGGGCATCTTCCCCGGAGCCGTCCGCCTCGAGGCCGACCTGGATGAGACAGCGGCACCATGGGATGTCGCGGGGGAGGCGTGGCGTGCCGCCACCGGTGCGGCCGGCGATCCCGGACCCGTGCACCTGAATATCTGCCTCAGCGAGCCGCTGGTGCCGGCGCAGTGGCCGATGCCGCCGGCCGAACCCTCCGCGGACGCGCCGCCACAAGATGGCGAAAACACTTGCCCGACAACGGATCTCACCCTTGGCGGGGATCGCACGCTGGTCATCCTCGGGGATCTCGTAGACCCGCGCATCCGGCCCGCCGTCGTCGACTGGGCCGCCCGACACAGCCTGCCCGTCATCGCCGAGCCCTTCGGCGAGCACGGTCCGGAGCCGGGAGTCATCCCGCACGGACCACTCCTGCTGACAGACCAGCGTTTCCTGGATTCCTTTGCGCCGCAACGAGTTCTGGTGGCCGGTCGACTGACCCTCTCACGCCCGGTGACTGCGCTGCTGCGTCGTCCAGGACTGCGGGTCGAGGCCTTGGCGGACACCAGCGCACACGCTGATCCCGTGGGCGTGGTCAACGCCGGCCACGAGCTGTATGCGGTCCTGGCCGCCGACCTGCGCGCCGGCACGAGCGCCGGTCAGAGCGCGTGGGCCGACGCCTGGCGAGACTCCGGCGTCGCCATCGCCGAAGCGGTCGTCGCCGACCCGCCGCCGTGGCCCAGTGGACTTGCGGTCGCCGCCACGCTCGTGGCCACCCTCCCCGAGCGAGCGATCCTCTTCACCGGACCCTCGAACCCGGTGCGGGACATCGACTTCGGCGTCGCCCAGGCGCCCGCGGGCAGCACCATCGTCGCCTCCCGCGGACTGGCCGGCATCGACGGCTGCGTCTCCACGGCCGTCGGCATCGCCCTCTGCGCACCCGGCCGGCCGGCATACGCCCTCCTCGGTGACCTGACCTTCCTGCACGACAGCAACGGCCTGCTGATCGGCCCCGACGAGCCGCGCCCCGACCTGACCATCGTGGTCGTCAACGACGCCGGCGGCGGCATCTTCGGCCTCCTCGAGCCCGGCCGCCCGCCGCTGCGCAAACCCTTCGAACGGATCTTCGGCACCGCCACGGGCACCGATCTGGGCACGCTCGCCCGAGCCCACGGCATACCCCACGCTCTCGTGGCCGGCCCCGAAGAGCTCACTGCTGCGATCGCCGAGCCGCCGCACGGCATCCGGATCGTCGAGGTACGGGTCGGGCGCGACTCACACGCGGCCGCCCACGCCCACCTGCGCGAGGTGGCGGCCGCCGCGCTACGCGACGTCAGGCCGGCTTGACCGCGTGGTGCACGGCGACGATGCCACCGGACAGGTTGCGCCAGCGCAACTCGCCCCAGCCGGCGTCGGCGATCACCTGCGCCATCTCCCGCTGCGCCGGCCACGCCCGAATCGACTCTGCCAGATAGACATACGAGTCCGGATTCGACGATACCCGGCGGGCGACCGGCGGCAGCGCGCGCATCAGATACTCGGTGTAGACGGTCCGAAAGGCCCCATTGGTCGGCGCCGAGAACTCGCACAGCACGAACCGCCCACCCGGCTTGGTCACCCGCGCGAACTCCCGCAGCGCCGCACTCGGGTCCGAGACGTTCCGCAACCCGAACGACATCGTCACCGCATCGAACGACCCATCCGCGAAGGGCAGGTGCAGAGCATCCGCGGCGGTGAAGGCGAGGTCGGCGCGCCGCCGCTTGCCCACCTGGAGCATCCCCAGCGAGAAGTCCGCGGGCACCACGTGGACGCCCCGATCGGCATACGGCTCCGAGCTCGTGCCGGTCCCGGCCGCGATGTCCAGGACCGCCTCACCGGGTGCCGCCGCGACCGCCTCCACGACCACCTTCCGCCAGCGCCGGTCCTGCCCGAGGCTGAGGACGTCATTCGTGAGGTCGTATTTCGCGGCGACGTCGTCGAACATCGCGGCGACCTCGGCGGGATCCTTCTCCAGACTGGCGCGGCTCACCGGCCCATCATCCCTTACGCGTCACGTCGTCGACCTGGCGAGGCCCCCTCCCAGGTGAGGCCACGACGCATAGACCCGATGCGGCGCGTGTCTCACGTGCGCGCTTGGATCCGGCGGCGGCCCGCGTCGTACGCTTCCCTGCGATGTCCACCCTGCCCGCCACCGAGCCCGCGCGCCTGGTCGCCCGCACGATCGCCGTCCCCGACGAGACGGCCGCCGAGTTGCTCACCCTCATCCCCGCGCAGGTCCCTGCCGAGCACGTCTGCTCCTGGGTTCGCCGCGGCGAGGGTCTAGTCGGCTGGGGCCGCGCTCTTGACTTCGAGACACAAGGCGCCGATCGCTTCGCCCAGGCCGCGCGGTGGTGGCGCGCCCTGTGCACCGACGCGGTCATCCGCGACGAGGTCGCTGCCCCCGGCACCGGCCCGATCGCCTTCGGCTCGATGGCGTATGCCGAGCACTCGCCCCAGCGCTCGCGCCTGGTCGTCCCGGAGGTCGTGGTCGGACGCCGGGCCGGCCGCGCCTGGCTCACCACCATCACCGCCGGAGGCCAGCTCCCCCCGACCCCGCACGACCTGAACCCCGCCCCCGAGCCGCCGTCCCCGGGCGTCATCGCCTTCGCCGACGGCCCCAAGACCGCCGCCGAATGGGCGAGCGCGGTGGGGGAGGCGGTCGAGCGCATCACCAGTGGCGCCCTCGACAAGGTCGTCCTCGCCCGCTCGCTGGTCGCGCGGGCCGAGGCCCCCATCGATCCACGCTTCCTGCTGCGCCGCCTCGCCGACTCCTACGACAACACGTGGGTTTTCGCCGTCGCCGGCCTGATCGGCGCCACCCCCGAGATGCTCGTGCGCCTCGACCGCGGCCTCGCCTCCTCCCGCGTCCTGGCCGGCACCATCCGCCGCACCGGCGACGACGCCCACGACCTGGCCCTGTCCGCCTCGCTCGCCCGCTCCTCCAAGGACCTCGAGGAGCATGAGTATGCGGTGCGCTCGGTCGCCGATGCCCTCGGCCGCCACTGCGCCTCGATGAACGTCCCGGAGAGCCCGTTCGTCCTCCACCTGCCCAACGTGATGCACCTGGCCACCGATGTGGCCGGCGCCGTCGAGGACGGCGCCACCTCGCTCGAACTCGCCGCGAGCCTGCACCCCTCCGCCGCCGTCTGCGGCACCCCCACCGCCACCGCCGACGCCCTCATCACCGAACTCGAAGGCTTCGATCGCGGCCGCTACGCCGGCCCCGTCGGCTGGATGGACGCCGCGGGCGACGGCGAGTGGGGGATCGCGCTGCGCAGTGGACAACTCGATCCGGCGGATCCGTGCCAGATCAGCATTTTCGCCGGTTGCGGCATCGTCGCCGGCTCCGACCCCGAGGACGAGGTCGCCGAGTCGGACGCGAAATTCCTCCCCATGCGCGACGCCCTCACGGCCGCGCCCACAGCCTGACGACTCAGGCACCCCGTGACGACCCAGATGAGTCGAGTGAGCGCGACACGCCCATAATTGGTCCCGGACATGGGCGTGTCGCGCTCACTCGACTTGAGGTGGTGTGGGGCCGCCCTGCCGGGTCACGGCGGCCGCGACTCGCGCGAGGAAAGCCCGCTGCCGAGCCCCCGGATCGAGATCTTCGGCCCACATCGGGAACACCGCGCATCCGTTGTCCTCGAGGATGCGCTGACGCAATTCGTCAGCGCTGGCCTGGCGTCGGTCAGCGTGGTGCGCTCCTTGATACTCGACGACCACCCACCCGTCGCGGGCGCGCCACACCAGGTCTCCTTCGCCGAGCCATCCGCTTCCGTCCGGGGCGGTGATGTCGTGATTGATCAACGGCTCCGGCAGGCCGGCCTCGACGACGACCAGCCGGGCCTCGGTCTCCTTGGGGGAGCGCACGCCGGGCCGGATCCGCTCCCGTGCCCAGAGCAGGTTTCGTTTCCCCCGTGGCCGGATCCGTCGAGCGATGGCCGCGTCGATCTCGCGGTATGCCGCCGCCACGAGTGCCGCGTCCAGGTACGGCTTTCGCCGAGGCGTCAGTTGCGCAGCGTTCGCGAGGCAGAGCAGTCGATTGAGCACCTCATCGCCGACGACAACCAGGTCCACGCGAGTCATCGTGGGGTGGCGCCCCACGGTCAGAGCGGCCAGATCGATCCACGTGTCGACGAGGCCGACCACCCGCAGGCCGTCGACGACCACGACCTGGCGGATCTCCAAACCGCGGCGGCCGACCCAGCCGTCCCGTCGTCGCTGCCCGACGTCGGTGCGGGTGCAGACATCGAGCCTGCGCTGCTGCAGCGCGCGTGGGGGCAACGGCAGGACCAGCAGCCGCGCCCCGGTCACATGTGAGAAAGCGGCGTCCCCGCACATGGCCAAGTGGGCAGCCCGGGCGCGATCGCTGGTGAACGCAACGCCCGCCAGCTCTTCGGGCAGCTCTATCGGCCTCATACCCGTCAAGCGTGGCGGCACCATCCGCCGCGCACCCGTCGCTATCCACAAGGGCCAGTCGAGTGAGCGCGACACGCCCAGAATTCGACCTGAACATGGGCGTGTCGCGCTCACTCGATTCGAGGGACGCCGTGGGACAGCCGTCTCGACCAGGATCATCTTAGGTAAGCCTTACTTCACGGCCCCCGACCATGCTGACCTAGACTCAGCAGGTTCGTGAAACCGTTCACAAGCCTCCCGAGGATCCCCCCTGTGTCTGAGACCGCCGAGAAGGCCGACGTCATCGTCGTCGGCGCCGGCCCGGCGGGGTCGTCGACCGCGGCCTACCTCGCGATGTCCGGCCTGGACGTGCTGCTGCTCGAGAAGACCAGCTTCCCCCGCGAGAAGGTCTGCGGCGACGGCCTGACCCCGCGCGCGGTCAAGGAACTGATCACCCTCGGCATCCCCACCCCCGAAGAAGAGGGGTGGATCCGCAACAAGGGCCTGCGGATCATCGGCGGCGGTATGCGGCTGCAGCTGGACTGGCCCGACCTGGCCAGCTTCCCGCCATACGGCCTGGTCCGCACCCGCCAGGACTTCGACGACATCCTCGCCAAGCACGCCGTCAAGCACGGCGCCCGCCTGCGCGAGTCCACCAATGTCACCGGCCCGATCCGTGACGAGAGCGGCCGCATCACCGGCGTCACCGCGAAGGCCAGCGACGAGAAGGGGCGCGCCGTCGGTCCGGAGCAGCGTTTCGAGGCGCCGCTCGTCATCGCCGCCGACGGCAACTCCTCCCGACTGTCGATGGCGATGGGCCGCGAGAAGCGCGACGACCGCCCGATGGGCGTGGCCGTGCGTACCTATTACACCAGCCCCCGCCACGACGACGACTACCTCGAGTCCTGGCTGGAGTTGTGGTCCAGCGACGACGAGGGCAACAAGATCCTCCTCCCCGGTTACGGCTGGATCTTCGGCGTCGGTGACGGCACCTCCAACGTCGGGCTCGGCATCCTCAACACCTCCAGCGCCTTCGGCAAGACCGACTACAAGGACGTCATGCGGCGCTGGGTCGCGACGATGCCCAAGGAGTGGACCTACAGCGACGAGACCATGGTCGGCCCGATCCGCGGAGCCGCGCTGCCGATGGGTTTCAACCGCCAGCCGCACTACCGTGACGGTCTGCTCCTCGTCGGCGACGCCGGCGGCATGGTCAACCCTTTCAACGGCGAAGGCATCGCCTACGCGATGGAGTCCGGGCGCCTCGCCTCCGAGGTCATCGCCCAGGCCTTCGCCCGCGGCGACGACGCCGGCCGCGAGCGGGTCCTCGCGTCATACCCCGCAGTCATGAAGGACGACCTCGGCGGCTACTACACCCTCGGCCGCTGGTTCGCCTCCGCGATCGGCCACCCCGAGGTGATGCGGCTGGCGACGAAATACGGCCTGCCCCGCACCACGTTGATGAAGCTGCTGCTCAAGATCATGGCCAATCTCGCTGAGCCCCGCGGCGGTTCGGCCTCCGACCGGCTGATCGTCGCCCTGTCCAAGATGGCTCCCGACGCCTGATGCTCATGTCGTGCAACGCTCGAACCGGCGGCCCCCCTAGGATGGCGGAGGAAGCGCCCGTGACCTGCCCCACGTCGATGGAAAGGGGAGTTGGCTGATGCACAACCCCTATGTCCCGTTGCTGTTCTTCCTGGCGATCGGTGCCGGCTTCGCGATCTTCTCGGTGGGCATCTCGCCCATCACCGGGCCGCGGCGATACAACCGCGCCAAGATGGACGCCTACGAGTGCGGTATCCAGCCCAGCCCGCAGGCCCAAGGCGGCGGCCGGGTGCCGATCAAGTACTTCCTGACGGCGATGCTGTTCATCATCTTCGACGTCGAGTCCGTCTTCCTCTACCCCTTCGCCGTCGCCTTCGGCGGCCTGGGACTGTTCGCGCTCGTGGAGATGGTGCTCTTCATCCTCACCGTCTTCATCGCCTACGCCTACGTCTGGCGGCGCGGCGGCCTGGACTGGGACTGACAGGAGCCACTGACACATGGGTATCGAAGAGAAACTCCCCGCCGGATTTCTGCTCAGCACAGTCGAGAACGTCGCCGGCCTGCTGCAGAAGAGTTCGATCTGGCCGGCCACCTTCGGCCTGGCCTGCTGCGCCATCGAGATGATGGCCGTCGGCACGCCCGACTACGACATCGCCCGCTTCGGGATGGAGAAGTTCTCCGCCTCCCCGCGACAGGCCGACCTGATGATCGTCGCCGGCCGCGTCAGCCAGAAGATGGCGCCGGTCCTGCGCCAGGTCTACGACCAGATGCCCAACCCCAAGTGGGTCATCTCCATGGGCGTGTGCGCCAGCTCCGGCGGCATGTTCAACAACTACGCGATCGTCCAGGGCGTCGACCACATCGTCCCCGTCGACGTCTATCTGCCCGGGTGCCCGCCGCGCCCGGAGATGCTGCTCAACGCGATCCTGACGCTGCACGACCAGATCCGCCACTCCAAGCTCGGCGTCAACCGCGTCGCCGCCGCCCGCGCCGCCGAGAAGGCCGCGCTCGAGGCTACCCCGACCTCGCTGATGGCCCCGACCCACGACCACCTGGCCGGAAAGAGCCTGCTGGCATGACCGAGACCCCCAAGCCCGCCGACCAGCCCCCCGCCGAGCCGGCCAAGCCCAACGAGCCGGCCATCGACCGGGCCGAAAAGACGATCGAGACCCCGCCCGTCCCTGGCGCCGAGAATCTTCCGGCCCAGCCCGGCACCACCCCCGAGCCGGTCCAGCGCGGCGAGCGCACCGGCATGTTCGGTGCTCACGACACCGGTGACACGACCGGATACGGCGGCCTGCGGAGCCCGATCCTCTATCCCGGCGCAGCCGTGCGCCCCTACGGCGGCGACTTCGACGCCATCGCCGACGCCCTCGAGGCTGCCACCGATCAGGGCCAGATCGCCCGCACCGTCATCGACCGCGGCGAGATCACCTTCGTCATCCCGCGCGAGCACCTGCCCGCCGTCGTCCGCGCCCTGCGCGACGACCCGGCGCTGCGCTTCGAGTTGTGCCTGTCCGTCTCGGGCGTGCACTTCCCGAGCGACATCGGCAACGAGTTGCACGTCGTCTATCACCTGATGTCGATCACCAACGGCCACCGGCGCATCCGGCTCGAAGTGACCGCCCCCGACGCCGACCCGCACATCCCGAGCGTCGTCGGCACCTATCCCGCCGCCGACTGGCACGAGCGGGAGACGTGGGACATGTTCGGCGTCGTCTTCGACGGCCACCCCGCGCTGACCCGGATCCTCATGCCGGACGACTGGCCCGGCCACCCCCAGCGCAAGGACTACCCGCTCGGCGGGATCCCAGTGGAATACAAGGGCGGGACCGTTCCCCCGCCGGACCAGCGGAGGTCCTACTCATAATGACGACCCCACACAGCGAGAGCGGCAGCACCGTCTACACCGCCGCCGATCCCGACGAGGTCCGCCATATCGACGACCTCGACGAGCAGGCCGACCTGTATGCCGCCCCCGGCGAACCGTCCGAGGGTCGCGTCTTCAACGCCGTCGGCGGCGACTGGAACGACATCGTCGGCGAGGTCGGCTCCCGCCCCGAGGAGCGCATCGTCGTCAACATGGGCCCGCAGCACCCGTCGACACACGGCGTGCTCCGGCTCATCCTCGAGATCGAGGGCGAGACGGTCACCGAGGCACGCGCCGGAATCGGCTACCTGCACACCGGCATCGAGAAGAACATGGAGTTCCGCACCTGGACCCAGGGCGTGACCTTCTGCACGCGCATGGACTACCTCATGCCGATCTTCACCGAGACGGCCTACTGCCTGGCCGTCGAGAAGCTGCTCGGCATCACCGACCAGATCCCGGCCCGCGCCAGTGCGATCCGCGTCCTGATGATGGAACTCAACCGCATCGGCAGCCACCTGGTGTGCCTGGGCACCGGCGGCATGGAGCTCGGCGCGACCACGGTCATGACGATCGGGTTCCGCGAGCGTGAGCGCATCCTCAACATCTTCGAGATGGTCTCCGGCCTGCGCATGAACAACGCCTACGTGCGCCCCGGCGGCGTCGCGCAGGACCTGCCCGCCGGCGCGATCCAGGCCGTCCGCGACATCATCCCCGAACTGCGCCAGGGCATCCGCGAGCTCGAACTGCTCATGCTCGAGAACCCCATCCTCAAGGGCCGGCTGGTCGGCATCGGCTATCTGGACCTGACCGGCTGCATGGCGCTCGGGATCACCGGCCCCATGCTGCGCAGCGCCGGTTACCCGCTCGACCTGCGCAAGGCCACGCCCTACTGCGGCTACGAGAAATACGAATTCGACGTTCCCACCCGCACCGGTGCCGACGCCTACGACCGGCTCTGGCTGCGCGTGAAGGAGATGTGGGAGTCGCTGAAGATCGTCGAGCAGGTCGTCGCCGAACTGCAGGACAACCCCGGCCCCGTGATGGTCGAGGACAAGAAGATCGCCTGGCCGGCGCAACTGTCCGTCGGCCCCGACGGCATGGGCAACAGCCCCGCGCACATCGCCGAGATCATGGGCACCTCGATGGAGTCCCTCATCCACCACTTCAAGCTCGTCACCGAGGGCTTCCGCGTCCCGCCGGGCCAGGCGTATGCCGCGGTCGAGTCCCCCAAGGGCGAGCTCGGCTGCCACGCCGTCTCCGACGGCGGCACCCGGCCCTATCGCGCGCATTTCCGCGAGCCCAGCTTCAACAACCTGCAGGCCGTGGCCGCACTGTGCGAAGGCGCCCAGCTCGCCGACGTCATCGTCGCCGTGGCCTCCATTGATCCTGTGATGGGTGGAGTCGACCGCTGATGGAGCACTACGGCGAACAAACCGCGTCCGGTTTCCTGCACGTCTCCGCAGAGAGCAAGGAGCCGTATGCCGCGGACGTCCTGGCGAAGTTGCATCAGGACGCCGAGGCGGTCATCGCGCGCTATCCCCAGAAGCGGTCCGCGCTGCTGCCGCTGCTGCACCTGGTGCAGAGCGTCGACGGCTATGTGGCCGGCCGCGGCGTGAGATTCTGCTCCGAGGTCCTCGGGCTGTCCGAGGCCGAGGTTAGCGGTGTCGCGACCTTCTACACCCAGTACAAGCGCCACCCCAACGGCGACTACACCGTCGGCGTCTGCACCAACACGCTGTGCGCGATCATGGGCGGCGACAAGATCTGGGACACCGTCAGCGAGCACCTCGACCTCGAACACGACGAGACCAGCAGCGACGGCAAGATCACTCTCGAGCGCGTCGAGTGCAATGCCGCGTGTGACTTCGCCCCGGTCGTGATGGTCAACTGGGAGTTCTACGACAACCAGACCCCCGAATCGACCGTGCAACTGGTCGACGACCTGCGCAGCGGCGCCCCGGTCAAGCCGACCCGTGGCCCGGACCGCCAGTGCACCTTCAAGGAGATGTCCCGGGTGCTGGCCGGCTTCCACGACGGCCTGGCCGACCAGGGCGTCGGCGCCGGCAGCGCCTCGCTCGCCGGTCTGCGCGTCGCCCGCGAGCAGGGCTGGGTCGCCCCCGGAGACGCCGGCTCCGACTCGGGCAGCGGCCCGGTGGCCGACGTTGCCCCCGTCGCCGACAGCGCCCTGCAGGGCGAGCGGGACAAGATGACCGATGTCGCGGGCGAGTCCCTGCAGCGCGCCCAGCAGACCGAGCAGGCAGGGGAGTGACCCGATGACGCAGCTCACGCCGATCTTCACCCGCTACTGGGACCAGCCGAACTCCTGGACGCTGGAGACCTACGCCAAGCACAGCGGCTACGAGGGCCTCAAGAAGGCGCTGGGTATGCCGCCCGCCGACATCATCGCGAGCGTCAAGGACTCGGGTCTGCGCGGTCGCGGCGGTGCCGGCTTCGCCACGGGCGTCAAGTGGGGCTTCCTGCCCCCGCCGGACGGCGGGCCCCGTTATCTCGTCGTCAACGCGGACGAGTCCGAGCCGGGCACGTGCAAGGACATTCCGCTGATGATGGCGACACCGCACTTCCTCATCGAGGGCGTGGCGATCACCTCCTTCGCCATCGGCTGCAACCACGCGTTCATCTACCTGCGCGGCGAGGTCGTCCACGTCTACCGCCGGCTGCTGCGCGCCGTCGAAGAGGCGTATGCCGCGGGCCACCTGGGCAAGAACATCCACGGCTCGGGTTTCGACCTCGACGTCACCGTGCACGCCGGCGCCGGCGCCTACATCTGTGGCGAGGAGACGGCACTGCTCGACAGCCTCGAGGGCCGCCGCGGCCAGCCGCGCCTGCGCCCGCCGTTCCCCGCGGTCGCCGGCCTCTACGCCCGCCCGACCGTCGTCAACAATGTCGAGTCGATCGCCTCGGTCGCCCCGATCCTGCTCTACGGCGACGAATGGTTCTCCGCCATGGGCACCGAAAAGTCCAAGGGCTACGGGTTCTTCTCCCTTTCCGGGCACGTCAAGAACCCCGGGCAGTATGAGGCGCCGCTGGGCATCACTCTCCGTGAGCTGATCGACATGGCCGGGGGGATGCGCGACGAGAACCACCCGCTGAAGTTCTGGACCCCGGGTGGTTCCTCGACGCCGCTGTTCACCCAGGAGCACCTGGACGTGCCGCTCGACTTCGACTCGGTCGCTGCGGCCGGTTCGATGCTCGGCACCCGAGCGCTGCAGATCTTCGACGACACCACGTGTGTGGTGCGCGCCGTCGACCGGTGGACCGACTTCTACAAGCACGAGTCCTGCGGCAAGTGCACCCCCTGCCGTGAAGGCACCTGGTGGCTGAAGCAGATCCTCGGCCGCCTCGAGCACGGACACGGCGACGAGGAGGACCTGGAGAAGCTGCTCGACGTCTGCGACAACATCCTCGGCCGCAGTTTCTGCGCGCTCGGCGACGGCGCCACCTCCCCGGTCACCAGCTCGATCCAGTACTTCCGCGACGAATACCTCGCCCACCTGACGCAGGGTGGCTGCCCCTTCGACCGGGATGCCTCCGCAGTTTTCGCGAAGGAGAACGCGCACGCATGAGCGTCACCCCCGCCCAGACCGATCTGGTCAACCTGACCATCGACGGCATACCGGTGTCGGTGCCCAAGGGCACGCTGATCATCCGGGCCGCCGAGCAGATCGGCATCCAGATCCCCCGATTTTGCGACCACCCGTCGCTCGACCCGGTCGGCGCCTGCCGGCAGTGCCTGGTCGAGGTCGCCATGCCCGGCCCGCCCGGACCGGACGGCAAGCCCAGCGCCCCGCGCCAGATGCAGGGCCCTCCCGGGCGGATGAAGCCGCAGGCCTCCTGCACCATGACGGTCGCGGAGGGCATGGAGGTCAAGACCCAGTACACCTCCGAGGGCGCCGACAAGTCGCAGCAGGGCGTCATGGAGCTGCTGCTGATCAACCACCCGCTCGACTGTCCGGTCTGCGACAAGGGCGGCGAGTGCCCCCTGCAGAACCAGGCGATGAGCAGCGGCCGGGCGGTCTCGCGCTTCGAGGACGTCAAGCGGACCTATCCCAAGCCGATCAATATCTCCAGCCAGGTCCTTCTCGACCGCGAACGCTGCGTGCTGTGCGCCCGCTGCACCCGCTTCTCCGACCAGATCGCCGGTGACCCGTTCATCGCCCTGGTCGAGCGCGGCGCGCTGCAGCAGGTCGGCATCTACGAGGAGCAGCCCTTCGAGAGCTACTTCTCCGGCAACACCGTGCAGATCTGCCCGGTGGGCGCGCTGACCGGCGCGGCATACCGCTTCCGCAGCCGTCCGTTCGACCTGGTCTCCACCGCCGGCGCCTGCGAGCACTGCGCCAGCGGCTGCGCGATCCGAACCGACCACCGTCGCGGCGTCGTGCTGCGCCGGATGGCGATCAACGACCCCGAGGTCAACGAGGAGTGGAACTGCGACAAGGGCCGCTGGGCCTTCACCGCACCCACCGTCGGTGACCGCATCTCCCTGCCGATGGTGCGCGGCGCTTCCGGGCAGCTGCAGGTCGCCTCTTGGCCCGAGGCCCTGGCCGCCGCGGCCGCCGGCCTGCAGGGTCAGAGCGCCGGTGTCCTGACCGGTGGCCGGATCAGCGTCGAGGACGCCTACGCCTACGGCAAGTTCGCTCGCACGGTCCTCGCCACCAACTCGATCGACTTCCGGGCCCGCCCGGCCAGCGCCGACGAGGCCCGATTCCTCGCCGCGAGCGTGGTGGCGACCGGCCCCGCCGGCGGCAGCGTGACGTATGCCGCGCTGGAGAAGGCCCCGAAGGTGCTCCTCGTCGGCTTCGAGCCGGAGGAAGAGAGCCCTATCGTCTTCCTGCGGCTGCGGAAGGCCTTCCGCAAGAACAAGACCCAGATCTCCTCCATCGCCCCGTTCGCCACCCGCGGGCTGGGCAAGATGGGCGGCACCTGGATCCCCGCGGCCCCTGGCACCGAGACCGAGATCCTCGGTTCGGTGGACGCTGCGGCGGCGCTCGACGGCGAAGGCAGCGTCCTGCTCGTCGGTGAACGCCTGGCCACCGTCCCCGGTGCGCTGGCCGCCGCCACCGCTCTCGCCGAGCGCACCGGCGCCACCCTCGCCTGGGTTCCCCGACGGGCGGGGGAGCGCGGGGCCCTGGAGGCCGGCGCGCTCTACAACCTGCTGCCCGGTGGCCGCCCGGCCGGCGACGCCGGCGCCCGGGCTGACCTCGCCGCCACGTGGCAGGTCGACGCTCTCCCGGGCGACACCGGCCTCGACGGCGCCGGCATCATCGCCGCCGCCGCCTCCGGTGAGCTGGGCGCCCTGGTCGTCGGCGGCGTCGACGCGAGCGACCTCGGCGACGGCGCGGCATACGACGCACTCGAGAGGGCCTTCGTCGTCTCCCTCGAATACCGCCCCAGCAGCGTCACCGCGGCCGCGGACGTCGTCCTGCCGGTGGCGCCGCACGCCGAGAAGGCCGGCACCGTCGTCGACTGGGAGGGGCGGGTGCGGCCGTTCGCGGCGGCACTGGAGACCAACGCCCTCTCCGACTACCGGGTCCTCGACATGCTGGCGAGCGAGCTCGGGCACTTCCTCGGCGCGCGCAGCCTCGAGCAGGTGCAGACCGAGATGAGCACGCTCGGGCCGTGGTCCGGTGCCCGCGCGAGCAAGCCTGCCGCCCTCCCGGCGCAGGTGCCCTCGACCCGGCCCGGCCAGTTCGTCCTCGCCACCTGGCACCACCTGCTCGACAAGGGCCGCCTCCAAGACGGCGAACCCTTCCTCGCCGGCACCGCCCCGGCCGCCGTGGCCCGGATCTCCGCATCCGGGGCGCAGGCGCTCGGTGTCCACGACGGCGAGCAGGTCACGGTCACCGGCCCGGCGGGCAGCGTGACCGTGCCGCTGGCGGTGACCGAGATGGTCGACAACGTCGTCTGGGTCCCGACCAACTCGGCCGGCTGCCGCGTCGCCGTCCTCGGCGTCGGCGCCGGCTCGCTCGTCACCGTCACCCCCGGAGGTGCCTCGTGAACGTCTTGACCGTCCTCGCCGCGGCGGAGCCCTATGTGCCGCGCGACAACCCGGTCGCCGACTTCAGCGACACCCCCGTGTGGCTGTCGCTGGTCAAGGCGCTCTTCCTGTTCGTCTATCTGCTGCTCAGCACGCTGCTCGTCATCTGGTTCGAGCGACGCGTCATCGGCCGGATGCAGCAGCGCCCCGGCCCGAACCGCTTCGGTCCGTTCGGCATCTTTCAGACCCTCGCCGACGGTGTGAAGCTGGCGCTCAAGGAGGACATCGTCCCCAAGAACGCCGACAAGCTGATCCACCTGCTCGCGCCGATCCTCGCCGCGTCGATGGCCTTCGTCTCCTTCGCGATCATCCCGTTGGCCGGCAACGTGCGCATGTTCGGCCACACCACGCCGCTGCAGCTGACCGACGTGCCGATCGCGGTGCTCATCGCGTTGGCGGTCGCCGGCGTGGGTGCCTACGGCGTCGTGCTCGCCGGCTGGTCGTCGGGCTCGACCTATCCGCTGCTTGGTGGGCTGCGCTCCAGCGCCCAGATCATCAGCTACGAGATCGCCATGGGTCTGTCGCTCGTCGCCGTCTTCCTCTACAGCGGTTCGATGTCGACCTCGCAGATCGTCGCCAATCAGCGGAGCATCTGGCACGTCATACCGCTGGTCGTCTCCTTCGTCATCTATGTCATCACGATGGTCGGCGAGACCAACCGGTTGCCCTTCGACCTCGCCGAGGGTGAGGGCGAGTTGACCGCCGGCTTCATGACCGAATACAGCTCGATGAAGTTCGCGATGTTCTTTCTCGGCGAATACATCAACATGTTCACCGTCGCCGGCCTGGCGACCACCGTCTTCCTCGGCGGCTGGCAGGCCCCGCCCGGCATCGCGGCCATCAACGACGGCATGTTCAACCACGGCTGGTGGGGCCTGCTGTGGTTCACCGTCAAGCTGTGGCTGTTCATGTTCCTCTTCGTGTGGCTGCGTGGTTCGCTGCCCCGCACGCGGTATGACCAGTTCATGCGCTTCGGCTGGAAGTTCCTCATCCCCGTCACGATCGTGTGGGTCGTCGCGGTCGCCTTCCTCCAGGCCGCCGACCACGGTTACCTCGGAGAGAAGGTCGTCTCGATCTTCGGCGCCGAGCGTCGCCTGGCCTCGTTGATCGTCATCGGCGCGCTCGCCCTGTTGGTGCTGGCGGCGACGTGGATCTGGGAAGGCCGCCAGGCTGCCAAGATCGAGGCGGCCAAGCCGGTCGTCCCCGACGCGATCGATCCGTATGCCGGGGGCTTCCCCGTGCCGCCATTGCCCGGACAGCGCCTCGAACAGGCCTCTCCCGCCCCGACCAAGGAAGTGCTCCATGGCTGAGGACAAGCCCGGCTTCTTCAGTGAGATGTTCGCCCCCGTCGGCGGATTCGGCGTCACCTTCGCGACCATGTTCAAGAAGGTCAAGACCGTCGAATATCCCGAGGTCAAGCGCCCCACCCAGCCGCGTTTCCACGGACGTCACCAGCTCAATCGCTATCCCGACGGGCTCGAGAAGTGCGTCGGCTGCGAGCTGTGCGCATGGGCGTGCCCGGCGGACGCGATCCTCGTCGAAGGCGCCGACAACGACGACACCCCCGGCGGCACCGGCCGCTTCTCGGCGGGTGAGCGGTACGGCCGCGTCTACCAGATCAACTATCTGCGCTGCATCTTCTGCGGCCTGTGCATCGAGGCCTGCCCGACCCGCGCGTTGACGATGACCAACTTCTACGAGCTGGCCGGCTACAACCGCGCCGACCTGATCTTCACCAAGGAGCAGCTGCTGGCGCCCTTGCAGGCCGGGATGGACGAGCCGCCGCACCCGATGGCCGAGGGCCTGTCGGAGCGCGATTACTACCTCGGAAAGGTCGAAGGGGGTGCCAAGTGACCAGCACCGCTGAAGCCGTCACGTTCTGGATCCTCGGGTCCATCGCCGTGCTCATGAGTCTCGGCCTGCTGTTCGCCAGGAAGGCCGTGTATGCCGCCATGGGCGTCGCGGTCACGATGACCATCCTCGGCATCTTCTATGTCGCGCAGGGCGCCCCATTCCTCGGGGTCGTGCAGGTGTTCGTCTACTCCGGCGCCGTGATGATGCTCTTCCTGTTCGTCGTCATGCTCGTCGGTGTCGACTCCTCCGACAGCCTCATCGAGACCATCAAGGGCCAGCGCTGGATCGGGCTGCTGCTCTCGCTCGGCCTGGCCATGCTGCTCGCCGGGATGATCGGCAAGGTCACCATCGACGGCACCCCGACCCTCGACGCGGTCAACCAGGGCGGCCACATCTCGGCGATGGCCAATGTCATCTTCGGCAAGTACGTCTGGGTCTTCGAGATCACCTCGGCCCTGCTCATCACCGCCGCCCTCGGCGCAATGGTGCTCGCCCACCGCGAGCGCCTCGGCGCCAAGCCGAACCAGAAGGCCTGGTCGCAGGAGCGCTTCCGCCGCGGCGAGTACGTCTCCGGCCTCCCGGCCCCCGGTGTGTATGCACGGCACAACGCCGTCGACACCCCGGCGCTGCTGCCCGACGGCACACCCAGCGAGCTGTCCGTCTCGCGCACGCTGCAGGCCCGCGACCAGGTCGCCCTGCCCGGCCAGTACACCGCCGCCGAACAGCAGCTGCAGAAGGAGATCGAGGAGGGGCGCACGCGATGAGCCTGATGAACTACATCTACCTGGCCATGATCCTGTTCGCCATCGGCGCAGCGACGGTGCTCACCCGCCGCAACGCGATCATCGTGTTCATGGGTATCGAACTGATGCTCAACTCGGCCAACCTCGCCTTCGTCACGTTCGGGCGGATGCACCAGTCCATCGACGGAGCGGCCATCGCGCTGTTCGTCATGGTCGTCACGGCCGCCGAGGTCGTCGTCGGCCTGGCGATCATCATGGCCATCTTCCGTGCCCGGCGTTCGGCATCGGTCGACGACGCGAACCTGCTGAAGTACTGAGAAGGGGATAACACAACGTGTCCACCCTCCTGACACAGCTGGCACTCGAAACCGCCACGTCCTCGGACGCGGTCTCGATGCCTGGCTGGTGGCTCATCGCCCTGCCGTTGGCCGGTGCCGCCTTGTTGCTGCTCGGTGGCAGGGCCACCAACAGCTTCGGCCCCGCCCTGGCCACCGGCTTGTCCTGGGCCAGCTTCGGGCTCGGCGTCGTCGCGCTGCTGCAGTTGCTGGCCGTCGACCCCGACCAGCGCTCGACCCACCAGACGCTCTTCAACTGGATCCCCGCCGGTGCCTTCCAGCTCAGTGCCGGCCTGCAGATCGACACCCTGTCGGTCAGCTTCGTGCTGCTGATCACCTTCGTCGGTTCCCTGATCCACGTCTATTCGCTCGGCTACATGAGCCACGACCCCGACAAGCGGCGCTTCTTCGCCTACTTGAACTTCTTCGTCGCGGCCATGTTGCTGCTGGTGCTGGCCGACTCCTTCCTGCTGCTGTTTGTCGGCTGGGAGGGCGTGGGCCTGGCCTCCTACCTGCTCATCGGGTTCTGGAACACGCGGGAGGCCGGAGCGATCGCCCCGGGCCACTTCGCGGAGGCCAACGCCGCCGCCGCCAACAAGGCGTTCGTCGTCAACCGGGTCGGCGACATCGGCCTGTCGCTGGCGATCGCGCTGATGTTCGCCACCTTCGGTGCCGTCGACTTCGCCGCAGTCAACGCCGGGGTCGCCGCGGGCGGCGCCGGCACGGCGACGCTCACCGCCATCGGTCTGCTGCTCCTGCTCGGCGCCTGCGGAAAGTCCGCGCAGTTCCCGCTGCAGAGCTGGCTCGGCGACGCGATGGCCGGCCCGACGCCGGTGTCCGCGCTGATCCACGCCGCTACCATGGTGACCGCGGGTGTCTACCTCGTCGTCCGCAGCCATACCATCTTCGAAGCCGCCCCCAACGCCCAGCTCGCCGTCGCCATCGTCGGCGCGATCACGCTGACATACGGTGCGATCGTCGGGTGCGCCAAGGACGACATCAAGAAGGCGCTCGCCGCCTCGACCATGTCGCAGATCGGCTACATGATGCTCGCCGCGGGCCTGGGCCCGGTCGGCTACGCCTTCGCGATCTTCCACCTGATCACCCACGGCTTCTTCAAGGCGGGGATGTTCCTCGGCGCCGGCTCGGTCATGCACGGCATGAGCGACCAGGTCGACATGCGCCGCTTCGGCAACCTGAACAAGTTCATGAAGATCACCTGGATCACCTTCGGCCTCGGCTGGCTGGCGATCCTCGGTGTGCCGCCCTTCTCCGGCTTCTGGAGCAAGGACAAGATCATCGAGGCCGCCTTCATCGGCGAGGGCTGGCGCCCCTGGGTCTTCGGCCTGGCCGCGCTGCTCGGCGCGGGCGTCACCGCGTTCTACATGTCGCGCCTGTTCTTCATGACCTTCCACGGCAAGGAGCGCTGGACCGACGAGCCGAAACAGCACCCGCACGAGTCGCCGCTGACGATGACCCTCCCGATGATGGTGCTCGCGCTGGGCTCTGCCGGGCTCGGCCTGATCCTCGGCCCGACGGACATCTTCACCCAATGGCTCGAGCCGGTCACCGGCCACCCCGAGCATGGCGAGCCCGTCCTGTCCGTGCCGGTCCTGATGACGCTGACCCTGCTGCTGGTTGCCCTCGGTGCCGGGCTCGCGTGGCTGCGGTATGGCCGTGACGAGGTCCCGATGTACGCTCCGGCGGGCAATGCGCTCACGCAGGCCGCCCGCAAGGATCTCTACCAGGACGACATCAACGAGGCCGTCTTCATGTGGCCGGGCGTCAAACTGGTCCGCTCGGTGATCTGGACGGACAACGAGGTGGTCGACGGCGGCGCGATGGGTCTGGGCAAACTGACCGGCGGCACCGCCACCTGGCTGCGCCGCATCCAGAACGGCTATGCACGCTCCTACGCCTTGACGATGCTTGCCGGCATCGTCGCCGTCCTCGGTGCACTGTGGGTGATGAACTGATGGATAACTTCCCCTGGCTGACCGCGATGATGGTCGTGCCGCTCATCGGCGCGGCCTTGATCGCGGCGCTGCCCTCGGCGATGGCGGCCCGCGCCAAGGAGCTGGCCCTGGCCTTCTCCGTCGCGACGCTCGCCCTGGGTGTCGGCGCCCTCACGCAGTTCGATCTGCACTCGATGCAGCAGTTCCAGCTCACCGAGACCCACTCGTGGATCGAGAGCTTCGGCGTCTCCTACGCTCTCGGCGTCGACGGCATCGCCATCACGCTGATCCTCATGGCCGCCGTCCTCACCCCGGTGTGCATCCTGGCCGCCTGGCACGACGTGCCCGAGGGCGGCAGCCGCGAGAAGAACTACTTCGCGTGGACGCTGCTGCTGCTCGCCTTCATGGTGGGTGTCTTCGCCGCGACCGATGTCTTCCTCTTCTACGTCTTCTTCGAGGCGATGCTGATCCCGGTCTACTTCCTGATCGGTGGGTATGGCGGACCGGGCCGGCAGGCGGCTGCGGTCAAGTTCCTGCTGTTCTCCCTCGCGGGTGGGCTGGTCATGCTGGCGGCCGTCATCGGCCTCTACATGCAGGGCCCGCGCGGCCCGCAGGGCTTTCTCATCAACAGCCTGACCGGCCTGAACATCGACCCGACCACCCAGAAGTGGCTCTGGCTCGGATTCTTCATCGCCTTCGCCGTCAAGGCCCCGATGTGGCCCGTCCACACCTGGCTGCCCGACGCCGCCGGTGTCGCCAAGCCCGCCACGGCCACCCTGCTCGTCGGTGTCCTCGACAAGGTCGGCACCTACGGCATGATCCGCTTCTGCCTGCAGCTGTTCCCCGACGCCAGCGAATGGGCCACGCCAGTGGTGATCGCCCTGGCTGTCGTCTCGATCTTCTACGGAGCCTTCGCGGCGATCGCGCAGAACGACCTGATGCGCCTGATCGCCTACACCTCGATCAGCCACTTCGGTCTGATCGTGCTCGGCATCTTCGCGATGACGACGACCGCGCACGCCGGGGCCGCGCTCTACATGATCAACCACGGCTTCTCGACGGCCGCCCTCTTCCTTGTCGCCGGCATGCTCATCGCGCGCCGGGGGAGCACCAAGATCTCCGACTACGGCGGCTGGCAGCGGGTCGTCCCGGCGATCGCCGGCGTCTTCCTGATCTCCGGCCTGTCGAGCATGGCGCTGCCCGGCCTGAGTTCCTTCGTCTCGGAGTTCCTCGTCCTCGCTGGCACCTTCCAGCGCTACAAGGGCGTGGGGGCCATCGCCGCCTTGTCCATCGTGCTCGCCGCCCTGTACATCCTGTGGATGTACAAGCGGATGATGACCGGTCCCCGGCCGGAAGGCGTCGTACATCGCGACCTGACGTGGCGCGAGAAGTTCGTCGTGGCCCCGCTCATCCTGAGCTTCCTGTTCCTGGGTGTCTATCCCAAGCCGGTCCTCGACATCCTCAACCCTGCCGTCCAGCGGGTCCTCACCGAGGTGGGGGTGAGCGACCCCTCACCGGTCGTTCCCGCCGCCGCTGCAACCGAGAGTGAGAAGTGATGGACAGCCAGTTCACCGCGACCGCGGTCAACTACTGGGCGATCATGCCCATCCTGATCGTCTTCGGCGGCGCCCTGGTCGGCGTGCTTGTCGAGGCCTTCGCCCCGCGCAGCTCCCGGCACTCCATCCAGGTCGCCCTGACCCTGCTCACCGTGGTCCTCGCCTTCGGGGCCTTGGTCTGGAAGTCGGTCGACGACCAGGGGTCGACCCTCGCGGGGGCACTGATGATCGACGGTCCGACCCTGTTTCTGCAGGGCTCGGTCCTGCTGCTGTCGTTCGTCGCCGTGTTGCTCATGGCCGAGAAGTTCGGCAGCGCCGGCGCAGACGCCTTCACGCCGATGGGTGCGGCGGTGCCCGGCAGCCCGCTCGAGGCGGCCGCCGCCCGCGCGGGATGGGGCACCGGCGAGGTCTTCCCGCTCGCCCTGTTCTCCATCGCCGGCATGATGATCTTCCCGGCCGCCGGCGACCTGCTGACGATGTTCGTCGCGCTCGAGGTGCTCTCGCTGCCGCTCTACATCCTCACCGGCTTGGCCCGCCGCCGCCGGCTGCTGTCGCAGGAGGCGGCGCTGAAGTACTTCCTCCTCGGGTCTTTCTCCAGCGCCTTCTTCCTCTTCGGGTCGGCCCTGCTCTATGGGTATGCCGGGTCGATCCAGTTCGGCCAGATCTCCGCCGCGATCTCCGCTGCCGGCGTCGAGTTGGACGGGCTGTTGTTGCCGGGTGCCTTCTTCGTGCTCGTCGGCCTGCTGTTCAAGGTCGGCGCGGTGCCGTTCCACATGTGGACGCCGGACGTCTATCAGGGGGCTCCCACCCCGGTCACCGGGTTCATGGCCGCCTGCACCAAGCTCGCCGCATTCGGGGCGATCCTGCGCCTGGCCTACACCGGAATCGACGCCGACCGCTGGGACTGGCGGCTGGCCGTCGGCGCGATCGCGGCGCTGACGATGATCGTCGGGTCGATCCTGTCTGTGGCGCAGACCGACATCAAGCGGCTGCTGGCCTACAGCTCGATCGCCCACGCCGGGTTCATCCTCGTCGGTGTCCTGGCCTTCGACATCACCGGCGTGACCGGCGTGATGTTCTACCTGCTCGCCTACGGCCTGGCCACGCTCGCCGCGTTCGGCGTCATCGCCCTCGTGCGTGACGGCAACACCGAGGCCTCGCACATCGGGCAATGGGCCGGCCTTGGTCGTCGACACCCCGTCGTCGCGGGTGTCTTCGCGCTGCTGCTGCTCACCTTCGCCGGCATCCCGCTGACCTCGGGTTTCACCTCGAAGTTCGCGGCTTTCGCCCCGGCGATCGCCCACGGCGGGCGGATGGGCGCCGTGCTCGTGGTCATCGGTGTGCTCTGCAGCGCGATCACCGCGTTCGTGTATGTCCGCATCATCGTGCTGATGTACTTCAGCGACGCCAAGGGCGAGGTCGTCGCGTTGACCCCGTCGGTGCTGACCACCCTCGGTCTGGCGATCGCCGTCATCCTCACGATCGGTCTGGGGATCTTCCCCTCGCCGGTGCTCGATCTCGCCGGCCAGGCGAGCCAGTTCCTGCGCTGACCCGATGGTTTCACCCGCACCTGCTCCTGCCCTCCCGGGGATCTCCCCGGGGCTGCAGGCCCGACTCGACGCCGGCCTCGCGGCCGTCGAGGCAATGCTTCATGCCCGCGTGGACCATGACGACCCCTTCATCGCCGAGGCCAACGCCCACCTGCTCGCGGCGGGCGGCAAGCGGTTCCGGCCGCTGCTGACGCTGCTGGCGGCCGAGCTCGGCGACGGCATCAACGACGATGTCATCGCCGCAGCCGCCGGCGTCGAACTGACCCACCTCGCCTCGCTCTATCACGACGATGTGATGGACGATGCGTCCACCCGGCGCGGGGTGCCGAGCGCGAACGCGAAGTACGACAACTCGACGGCGATTCTCGTCGGAGACCTCCTCTTCGGCACCGCCTCCGACATCATCGCCGACCTCGGCCCCGAGGCTGTCAAGATCCAAAGCCAGACGTTCATCCGGTTGTGCTCGGGCCAGATCCGCGACGACCGGCACTGCCCACCCGGGGCCGACCCGCACGAGTATTACCTCGACGTGCTCGCCGACAAGACGGGCGTCCTGATCGCCACCGCGGCCCGCTATGGGGCGCTGCTGTCAGGCTGCTCCCGCGAATTGATCGCCACTCTCATCGAATACGGTGAGCGCATCGGCGTCGCCTTCCAGCTCGCCGACGACCTGATCGACATCTCCTCCGAGATCGAGGTGCTCGGCAAGGCGCCAGGCACCGACATCCGCGAGGGCAAGCACACCCTGCCGATCATCTACGCGCTCGCGTCCACCGATCCCTCCGACGCCCACCTGCAAGGTTTGCTGCAGGTCAACGGGCCGACCGAGGAGCAGGTGGCCGAGATGCTCGACCTGTTGCGGCCGCATACGGCCATGCGGCGCGCCCAGGAGGAGACCGACGCCGTCGCCGCCGGCGCCAAGGCCGTCCTCGCCGACGTCCCCGACGGCGAGGTCAAGGCCGCCTTGCTGCACCTCGCCGACCGGGTCGTCGCCCGGATGGCCTGAATCCCTCAGTCGACGCGACCACGGGTGGTAACCGTCGAGTCCGCTTCCGGCGGTAAGCAGCGCAGGCGCGGGGATCGCGACGCGGGACCAGCTGGTCGTGGTGACGTGAACAAAGCCGGCCCCGCTGCCCCGCAGGCGACCGCAGCTACCACCGGTTGCGGGCACCGACTTTGTCAAACGAACTGGGGCAGGGAATGCTCGGTATCGGCGCCCCGACGCCGGTCCTATTGGCCATAGTGCCTGCGCGACATCATGATTCGCGGTCGGATTCTGGGGCCACGCCGGAAAGGTCCAAATCCGGCCCCAAGCGGTCTTCTTTCGGCGGATATCGCTGTGGCGTAGCGCGGCGGTGATGTTGTGGTGCCGGCCAGGTGGTCGTCGTTGTGGTGGCGTAGCGCGGCGGTGATGTTGGTGATGCCGATCAGGCGGTGGAGCGCTCGCTCCGAACTGCCTCGGAAGGCGCGAGCCGCCTGGGGCCGCGCGGACTGCCTGAGAAATACGTCAGGCAGTTGGCCCGAAGTCAGGCAGTTGGCACAATCATGCGCCCCACACGCGCAACACGCCCACAAGCCCTCACCTCGTCGCAGGTCACACCGCTAAAACCAACCTGCTGCCCCGGCCGACCGAGCCCAACGCGACGCGGCACCAAGGGGCTGGTCGGGTGCCGAAGTGCTCGGCCGCCAGCCAGGCGGGGAAGCAGCCGCATGCCGGGGGAGCGGCTGACCCAGCTCGTCGACGGCACTCGGAGCGTCGAGCGGAGCGGAGTCAGGGGGCGCCGGGTGCGGTCGCCGGCAGGCACGCGGGCGCTTGAGGTCGTCGCGTCCGGGGACGTGGAAGGTCGTCACCCCTGGCAGTTCCCCATCCGCGACCCCGCCGGCTCGGCATCGCAGCCCTGGCGCTAGTGCGCGGCGCCGTCGTCTGACGCACCGAAACGCCAGGTTCCTTGCCAGGTTCTCGGTCGCTCGCCAGGTTGACGGCGTTCCAACTGGCGAGTAACGCACAACCTGGCGAGCAACCCTAGGTCGGGCCGGTCAGGCGTCGAGGTCGGTGGGGCGGGCGGTGCCGCGCTCGTAGGAGCGGGGGTCCTCGCGGGGCTCGAGGTGGATGGTCATGTCGAGGTCGGGGACGCTCGCCAGCAGGTCGGACTCGATCTCCTCGACGAGGTCGTGGCCCTGCTGGACCGTCCACCGGCCCGGCACCAGCACGTGCAGCGAGGCGAAGACCTTGTGCCCGGCCTCGCGGGTGCGCAGCTCGTGATAGTCGATCTCGGGGCCGGTATGCCGATCCAGGACCGTCTGGATCGCCCCGGCCCGCTCGGCGTCGATCGTCTTGTCCATCAGGCCGTCGACGGACTGGCGGATCAGATGCCAGCCGGTCCAGATGATGTTGCAGCCCACGAGGAAGGCGATGATCGGGTCGAGCCGCTCCCACTTGGTGACAGCCACGAGCAACACCCCGACGACAACGCCGACCGAGGTCCACACATCGGTGAGCAGGTGCTTGCCGTCGGCGACCAATGTGATCGAGTTGTGCGCCCGTCCGGCCCGCAGCAACAGCATCGCCACCGTGCCGTTGAGCACCGAGGCGATCACCGAAATCCCCAGTCCGACACCGACATTCTGCAAACCTTGCGGGTGCAGGAACCGTTCGACCGAGGTCAGCAGGATGAAGACGGCGGCGACGAAGATCATCACGCCCTCGACGACCGCCGAGAAATACTCCGCCTTCGAGTGCCCGTAGTGGTGGTCGTCGTCCGGGGGCCTGCTCGCGACGTGCAATGCGAGCAGTGCGACAAAGGCGGCCACGAGGTTGACGATCGACTCGGCGGCGTCGGAGAGCAGCCCGACCGACCCGGTCAGGACATAGGCACCGAACTTCAGCGCGATCGTCGCGATCGCCGCGGCGATGGAGAGCCAGGCGAACTTCGTCAGATTCGCGCGCTGCGCCGTCATACCGGCATTGTCCCTCGCGAGAGCTAGCCTGCGCTGAGACGGGCGGCCTAGGCTGCGGCCGGGTCGAGGGGCGGTATGCCGCGGGCGCGCCGGGCGGCCTGCAGGGAGTCGATCGTCAGGAGCAGCAAGGCGATCCAGACGATCCCGAAGCCGACCCAGAGCCGGCCGGACACGTGCTCGTGCAACACGATCACACCCACCAGCAATTGCATCACCGGCGTCATGAACTGGATGAGCCCGATGGTCACCAGCGGCACCCGCTGCGCCGCCGCCGCGAAGAGCAGGAGCGGGACCGCGGTGATGATCCCCGCGAGGGTCAACAAGGTCGTATGACCGGGGCTCGCGCCATACGTCGCATCCCCGGCGCCGGCGACGAGGATCAGGATGAGCGCGGCAACCGGCGTCAGCACCGCCGTCTCGGCGAAGAGCGAGTGCCACGGATCCAAGGCGACCCCGAGCCGCTTCTTGAGCAGCCCATAGGTCCCGAAGGACAGCGCCAGGCTGATCGCGATCCACGGGAAGTGCCCGCCCTCGAGCGTCAGATAGATCGCCGCGATCGCGCCGACCGCCACGGCGAGCCACTGCAGTGGCCGCAGCCCCTCGCCGAGGATGACGACGCCGAGCGCCACCGTCACCAGCGGGTTGAGGAAGTAGCCGAGGGCCGCCTCATACGTGTGTCCCGAGAGCACGGCGAAGACGTAGATCACCCAGTTGGCAGCGATGACCAGGGCCGCCGCGATCAGTCCGAGCGACAGGCGCCGGTTGCGGGCCACCGTGCGCATCCACGCCCAATCCCGCCGCACCGCGAGGATCGCCAAGCACAGCAGCATCGTCCACACGATCCGGTGGGCGAGGATCTCCCACGCCCCGGCCGGCTTGAGCGCGTCGAAGTAGATCGGGAAGATCCCCCAGATGCCATAGGCCAGCAGGCCGTATGCCGTGCCCCGCCGGACGCGGTCAGCCTCCGACGATCGCGCGACCGCCGGCGGCGGTGTCACCCGACGGTCCAGGTGTCCCGGCCGGCGAGCAGGGCGGCGAGGTCGGCGTCGGTGGCCGGTGCGCCGGCGGTCGTGACGGCGGCCTCGATCTGGCCGCGGACGAGGTCGTCATATGTCGGTCTCTCGACCTGGCGGAAGATGCCCATCGGCACGTGGGTCATCGAGGAGTCGTCGATGCGGCTGAGTTCGAACTGCCGGCTCGGGTCGGGGTCGGTCGGGTCGTGGACGATGACCTCACGGTCGCCGGCCTCGGCCTCCGGGACGAAGACCAGCTTTCCGCCCTCGCGCACCAGCACCTTGCGATCGTCCTCCGCGCCGACCGTGACCGGCTGCCCCTGCGCGAGGTGGACGAGACGAGCCTGCTGCTGGTCGCGGTCCTTGATCGCATCGAACGCGCCGTCGTTGAAGATCGGGCAGTTCTGATAGATCTCGACCAGGGCCGTGCCGCGGTGTGCCGCAGCGGCTTTGAGGATCTCGGTCAAGTGGGCGCGGTCGTTGTCGAGGCTGCGGGCGACGAAGGTGGCCTCCGCCCCGAGCGCCAGGCTGACCGGGTTGAACGGGGTGTCGACCGACCCGGCAGGCGTGGACTTGGTGATCTTGCCCTGCTCGGAGGTAGGGGAGTACTGCCCCTTGGTCAGCCCATAGATCCGGTTGTTGAACAGCAGAATGGTCATATTGACGTTGCGGCGCAGCGCGTGGATCAGGTGGTTGCCGCCGATGGAGAGGGCGTCGCCGTCACCGGTGACGACCCACACCGACAGGTCCGGCCGCGATGTCGCGAGCCCGGTGGCGATCGCCGGCGCCCGCCCGTGGATGGAGTGCATGCCGTAGGTGTCGAGGTAATAGGGGAACCGCGACGAGCAGCCGATCCCGGAGACGAAGACGATGTTCTCCTTGCGCAGCCCCAGTTCGGGCAGGAAGGACTGCACGGTGTTGAGGATGATGTAGTCGCCGCAGCCGGGGCACCAGCGCACCTCCTGGTCGGAGGTGTAGTCCTTCTTCGTCAGCTTCGCGTCCCCGCCCAGCCGGGGCATGCCCTCCAGGCCGCGAGGGAGCGGCATACCGAGGTCGACCGACTCCCCACGGTGCTGCTCGATGGGGCGCTCGTCGGTGGTGGTGCCCAGCGGTGCTGCCATTGCCCAAAGGACTTTCGTCTCGACCAGTGCGGGAATTCCCACACACAACTGTTCGATTTTACGCGCTCCTGGAGCTTCCGGCGGCGGACGCGCCCGGGATCCGGACGTGTGGCCAGTGTGTTGACTAGGCTGCGTGGCGTGGAGGCATATGTGGTGGCAGCGGCCGTCCTCGGAGCGGGCGTGCTGCTCTTCGTCGCGGCGATGGCCGCGCGCTGGCTGTTCGCGCCACGCACCCGCACGGTGGCGAGCGGCACGACCTACGAATCGGGAGTCGACCCGGTGGGCACCGGCTGGGCGCAGACCCAGGTGCGCTATCTCGTCTATGCCTTCCTCTATGTCATCTTCGCCGTCGACGCCGTCTACCTCTTTCCGTGGGCGCTCGTCGCGCGCGGCCACCTGGGCCGCGCCTCGCTCGTCGAGGTCGGCGTCTTCATCGGCATCATCCTCATCGGACTGGCCCACGCCGCCCGGCGCGGCCTGCTGAAATGGACCTAGGAGCCAGCCGTATGCCGGTCGATCTCCCCACTCCCCGCGTCGGGCCGGTCGGTGCGCACGCACCGAAGCCGATGCGGGTGGTCCTCAACTGGGGGCGCCGCTACAGCCTGTGGGTGTTCAACTTCGGGTTGGCCTGCTGCGCGATCGAGTTCATCGCCGCCTCCATGGGCCGGCACGACTTCATGCGCCTCGGCGTCATCCCGCTCGCGCCCGGCCCGCGGCAGGCCGACCTGATGATCGTCTCCGGCACCGTCACCGACAAGATGGCCCCGGCCGTGCGCCGGCTCTATGACCAGATGCCCGAGCCGAAATACGTCATCTCCTTCGGTGCCTGCTCCAATTCCGGTGGGCCCTACTGGGATTCGTACTCGGTGACCAAGGGTGTCGACACGATCATCCCCGTCGACGTCTACGTCCCGGGCTGCCCGCCCCGCCCAGAGGCGCTGCTGCAGGGCATTTTGAAACTGCAGGAGAAGATCGCCGCCGAACGCATCGGCGACAGCGTGCCGCGCCGGTATGCCGGCCACCGCCTCGCCTCCGCTGCGGAACTCACCCGGCCGATCGTCACCGCGCCGGGGGCCGTGGAGACCGGCTCCTGACAGATCGATGACAGGGCACCCCTGAAGAGTGGTCGCAGTCCCGGGCAATCCGCCCGGGAGGACCACAACGGAGGAAATCCCATGTCTTCACGAATCGCCGTCGGCGGTTTGCTCGCCGCCGGACTGAGCGTCCTCGGCGCCGCAGGGGCCGGCGCCGCACCCTCGGGTATGCCGCACACGGCCGCCACGCCCAGCCCCACCACCGCCTCGGCCCACGGAGGCTACTTCCGTGACGCCTTCAACTTCCAGGCACCCGGCTGGCGGGGTGTCGTCGGCCGGTGGAGCGTCAAGAACGGCACGCTGTTCGCGCAGGGAATGCCGGGCCGCTTCTCGTCGGTCAAGCACGTCAACACCTATGACGACTTCGACTACGAGGTGCGGATGAACCGGATAGGCAATAGCGACGGCAGCGCACCGAACTGCCTGATCATTCGCGCCAATCCCAACCGGCTCAGCGAGGCGGACCTGTGGCTGCCGGGCTATTACTTCTGTTACACCAACAACGGCAAGGCGTTGGCCGTCGCCTTCGACGCCCGCGGCAACCGGCGCGAGTTGATGGACTACACGCCGGTGAAAGAGATCGGCACGGGCGGCGGCTATCGGACCGTGCGCGTGCAGGCCTTCGACCACGTCTTCTACTTCAGCGTCAACGGCAAGGAGATCGGCGCCTTCAAGGACGACTTGTCGAGCTTCGGCCAGGTCGGTGCCGGGTTCTATGTCGAGCCGGGCAAGCGCGGCAGCCTCGCCCTCGACTACGCCAATCTCGGACCGATCAAGGCCGCAATCTCCGGCTGACCGGTCAGCCGGAGCGGTGCTGGTCCGCCGCGTGGCGGATCAGCATCGACCCGCGGGCGAAGTCCGGCCCGAGCACGAGGCCGGACTTCGCCCGCGCGGGCAGCGCCGCCCGGTGCCGCTCGACCACCGCCGCCTGCCACGGCGTCAATACCGCCCCGGCGACACGCAGGTGCTCATCGGCGAGATCGAGCACGTCGGCTGCGCCGTCACTGCTCAAGGCCGCCATGGCAGCCCCCGCGCCGGAGAGCACCTCTCCGGTCACGAGCAGGTCGCCGCCACCGGCGAGCTGATCCAGTGATTGCGCGAATCGAAGCAGCGCGGAGCCTGGGTCGCCGCTGCCCAACGCGGCCCAGCCGGCGTTGGTGGTGAACAACGACGGCGGAGCCAAGCCCAGCTCCTCCTCGACCTGCGCCAGCGCCCGGTCCAGGATTTCCAACGCCTCCCGCGGATGGTCCGAATCGATCAGTGCCAGAGCAACTTTCGGGACCACCTGGGTCAGGTCCACGGCGCTGGGCGCGGCGGCAATCAACCGCCAGGCCTCCTGGCCCGCTGCCACCGCCTCGGTGGCCCGACCGAGGGCGGCGAGCATCACGGCATACGCGCCGAGGGCCTCCGGCACGTGGTGCTCCGCCTGAGCCTGCGCGTGCGCGACCGCTTCCTGGGCGCACTCCAGCGCGCGCGGGAAGTCACCGTGCACATACGGGCCGACCGAGCGCAGGATGTGCAGCCGGCCCAGCCAGTCCGCGTCGTCGGCCAGGTCCGGGACGAGATCGTCGAGGACCGATCGCTGCTCCAGTCCCTGGTCCTGCGGCAGGAGCGCCGCCTCGAGCAAGCGCAGGATCGCCGTATGCCGCGGGCTGAGCACACCGGTGGCCAGGGCCGCGCGCACCAGGCGCACCCCCTCGCTGCCGGTTTCGACGAAGAACCAGTACCGGCACAAGACGATGGCCAAGTCACCGAGGGTTTCGGCGTCGCGCAGGCGCAACGCATCGCGCAAGGCCGAGTGATAGTCCGGATAGGACGTCGCGACCTCCTTGATGAGGGCGTCGGTCAGCAACTGATCGCGCCAGCGTGCGGCATACCATCCGCGGTAGCGGCGCATCGTGGCCTCGGTCTCGTCGGCCTCGGACAAGTGCTCCATCAGGAATGCTCTGGAGGGGCGCAGGATGCGCATGCGGGCCTGGCCGCCACGCCGGACGACCTGGATCTGGGCCTCGCGGATCAGCGTCCGGATGGCCGCCGGGATGTCGGCTGCAGCGATTGTCGGCACATGTCCGACGATGGCTTCGGCCGCCGCCATGTCGAAGGTTCCGGAAAAAACAGCCAACCGCCGCAACACGATTCGCGACGCCTCGGGAAGCCGATCGACGCTCCAGGCGAGGGTTTCGCGCAGCGTGCGCTGGCGCGCGGTGCGGTCCCGTTCGACCGCCTCGATGTCGAGGGGCGACTCGACCAGGCTGAGTAGCTCGGTGACGGATGAGGCGATGGACTGCCCGGCAACGATCTCCAGCGCCAGCGGCAATCCGTCCACCCGGCGGGTGATCTCCGCAGCTCGCGCATAGTCGCCTTCCGACAGGCGTAGGCCGGGCAAGTGGTCGCCGAGACGCTCGACGAAGAGTTGGACAGCGGGCGAGACGGATACGCCATCCGGCGTCGCCCCGGGTGCCGGCGCGGCGAGCGGTGCGAGGGGGAGTTGGCTCTCGCCGACGAGTCCGAGCGGCACTCGGGAGGTCAGGACGATGCGTGGGCCGGCCACGTCGCTCAGCAGGCGTTCGATCAACGTGGCCGTTGCCGCCACCGACCACTCGGCCTCATCGAGCAGGACGATTTCCTCGCTGTCGCGGAGTGCTGTGACGAGCGTGTCCACCGGATCGCCGCCACCGAGAGTGAGGCCCGCGGCGCGCGCAATGGTCTCGGCAACTTCGTCCGCGGAGACATCTGCGCCACAAGGTAGTTCGGCATAAACGAGGCGCGCGTCCGCTGGCAGGGTGTGTGCGTATTCGATGAGCAGACGGCTCTTGCCGACGCCGCCGGGGCCGACGATCGTGATCAGCCGGCGACCGGCTCCGGCGAGGTCAGCGAGTTGACGCAGCTCGGCCCCCCGGCCGATGGTGCGCGTGCGCGGCCTGGGCACGACGCCGCGTCGCGCCGGAGCGGATCGCGGTGCCGGCCCGACGCTGGGGTCCTGGTTGAGAATCCGCACCTGCATGGCGGCAGTGGCGGGACCGGGATCGATGCCCAGTTCGTCACGCAGTCCACGCCGCAACCGGTCGTAGACGGTGAGCGCTTCACCCTGCCGGCCGAGCCGATACAGGCCCTCCATGAGCAGTTCGTGCGCCCGCTCGCGCAATGGCTCGCGCTCGGCGAGATCCTGCAACGCGAGAACTGCATCGGTGAGTTCGCCGACCGTGCCGCCTGCCAGCAGTCTTTCGGCGAGTTCCTCCACTGCGGCGTCGCGCAGTTCGTGCAGCCGGGGTCGTGCGCCGGCCACGAGCTCGTCGCTCACCCCGCCGAAGGCCTCCGGGCCGGACCAGAGCAGCAGCGCCTGCTGCAGAAGTTCGATGATCTCGCGCCGGCGATCGGGGACGAGGGCACGGGCGGCCGAGATCAACCTGGTGAACTCGTCGGCGTCGAGGGTCGCCCGGGGATGGAGCTGGTAGCCGGCGTCGTGACGGTGGATGGCGTGCGGTCCCAGAGCCCGGCGGAGCCGGGCGATGACGGTGTGGACCACGCTGGTGTCAAGGGTGTGAGCATCCGCGCCCCAGACGGCGTCGAGGATGGCATCGGGCGTCACCGGCCGGCCGCGGCGCATGAGAAGTAGCGCAAGCACGTCGCGGGCGCGCTGCCCGCGCAGCACCGCGGCGTCGGGTCCGGCTTGGAGTGCCCCGAGTACGCGGTAGTCCACCCTCACCATGAAAGCAGTCACGCGCGTCACGCGCAGCGAGTTTACGCAACTGCTCCACGATCGCCGGATGTCAGCGGGTTCTCCGGTGGAGGGGTCGCGCGCCCCGCGTGGGACGCAATTGCGGCGACCAGATCGGTGATCGCGAACGTGCACTCCGTCGGGTCGCTCGGATCAACCCTCGCGTCGCACCGGTCCAGCCATTGGCGCACCGGCCGGTTCTCTCGTAGAGCCGAGCAGGTGAACTGCGAAATTCCCTGGGCGGCAGCGGAATGTGCCAGCTCTTCGACAAGAGCCAAGCCGACTCCCTGGCCGTGCGCCGCGTCCACGACCGCGACGGCAACCTCCGCCCGAGACGGGGTCCCCGGCAGGCGAGTCCACTCCGCGTGCCCCACGGGGCCGTGGGGCGCCACGGCGAGCAGCACGTGCCGGTGGCCCGGGACGACTCGCGCGAGTTGCTCGAGGTAGCGGGGCGGGACCGACGGCATTCCGGTATGGAAGCGCAGCCAGCGGGAGCGCTCGGACAGGCCGTCGAAGACGGGACGGACCAAGGCGACCTCGCCGCCGCGCAGGCTGATCAGCCGGACGCGGCCACCGGGCGTGAGGTGATGGCGGATGGCGGGATGGAGGAGACTGGACATCGCCCCAGCCTGAATGCGCGGTCTGTCGCGCCTCTGTCGTGGACCGGTCAGACGCGGAGGGCGTCAGCGCGCGGCGAGTTGGCTGATCGCCTCGACGAGTTCGTCAGTGGTGAACGGGAGGCCGCGCACGCGGGCATACGACTGAGCATCCACCAGGAACGTGGCGCGGACGAGCATCGCGAGCTGGCCGCTGTTCATCTCCGGCACAAGAACTTTCGGATACGCCCGAAGCACCTCGCCGAGGTTGGCGGGGAAGGGGTTGAGGTGGCGCAGGTGTGCCGTCGCGACGCTGAGGCCGTTCGCCCGCACAGCCCGGGCCGCGGCCGTGATCGGTCCGAACGTCGAACCCCACCCGAGGACCAGGATCTCCGCAGTGCCACTCGGATCGTCGACGACGACGTCCGGCACCGTGATGCCGTCGACCTTGGCCCGCCGCAGCTGGGTCATCCGCTCGTGGTTGTCGGGGTCATAGGAGATGTCGCCGGTGATGTCGGCCTTCTCGATGCCGCCGATGCGGTGTTCGAGGCCGGCGGTGCCGGGGATCGCCCACGGCCGGGCCAGGGTCTGCGGGTCGCGCAGATAGGGCTGGAAGACCGGCCCGCCCTGGGCGTCGACCGCATTGGGCCCGTCGGCGAATTGCACTGTCAGGTCGGGCAATTCGCCGACGACCGGCAGTTGCCACGGCTCGGCACCATTGGCGAGATAGCCATCGGAGAGCAGTACCACCGGGGTCCGATAGGTCGTCGCGATGCGCACCGCCTCGAGGGCGGTGTCGAAACAATCGGCCGGGGAGCGGGGCGCGATGACTGGCACGGGTGCCTCGCCGTTGCGGCCGAACATCGCCTGCAGCAGGTCGGCCTGTTCGGTCTTGGTGGGCAGGCCGGTCGAGGGCCCGCCGCGCTGGACGTCGACGACGACGAGCGGCAGCTCCAACGAGACCGCCAACCCGATCGTCTCGGCCTTCAAGGCGAGGCCGGGGCCTGAGGTCGACGTGACCCCGAGCTTGCCGCCGAAGGCGGCCCCCAGGGCGATCCCGACCCCGGCTATCTCGTCCTCGGCCTGCAGGGTCATCACGCCGTAACGCTTCAAGCCCGAGAGGGTGTGCAGGATGTCCGAGGCGGGAGTGATCGGATAGGAGCCGAGGACCAGTTGCAGTCCGGCGCGGTGGGCGCCGGCGACCAGGCCGTACGCCAACGCGGTGTTGCCGGTGACATTGCGATAGGTGCCGGCGGGCATGGGTGCCGGGGCGACCTCATACGGCGACGCGAAGTCCTCCGTCGTCTCGCCGTAGCTCCAACCCGCCTCCAGCGCAGCCAGATTCGCCGCGAGAATGTCCGGCTTTGACCCGAACTTGCCCTGGAGGAAGGCCCGGGTGCCCTCGATGGGCCGCGAGTACATCCACGACAGCAGGCCGAGCGCGAACATGTTCTTCGCGCGTTCCTTCTCCTTGCGCGTCAGCGACGCGAAGGGCGCCAGCGCCTCGACGGTCATGCTCGTCAGGCCGAGGTCGTGCACATGCCAGGACTCGAGCGAGCCGTCCTCGAGCGGATTGGTCGCATAGCCGACCTTGCTCAGATTCCGCTTGGAGAACTCGTCCCGGTCGGCGATGATCGTCGCCCCGCGCGGCAGGTCGCGCAGGTTCGCCTTCAGCGCCGCCGGGTTCATCGCCACGAGGACATCCGGCGCATCACCGGGGGTGAGCACGTCGTGATCGGCGAAGTGCAGCTGGAAGCTGGACACCCCGGGCAGCGTGCCCTGCGGCGCACGGATCTCGGCGGGGAAGTTCGGCAGCGTCGACAGATCGTTGCCCAGGCTCGCGCTGTCCGCGGTGAAGCGCTCGCCCGTCAACTGCATACCGTCGCCGGAATCCCCGGCGAAGCGGATCACGACGCGATTGACCTGGGTGCTGGGCATATCGCCCATAGTAGGGCGACCTAACCCGTCCGCGCCCCGCGTGCGTCTTCGCCTCCTGGTGGTCGTCGTTAACTGAGTCACGTCATGTGTGTGGGAGTGACGTCATGGCGTCACTCCCACACAGATGACGACGACATCCACAGGCGCGCGAGCGACTTTGCGCCGTCCACAGGGTTGCGGCACGCCCTTGGCGTGCCGGCGGACCTGCCCGGTGGCGCCGACCTGCTGAGCGCCTCGGCGTTGGCCGTCGAACTCGACGGCCTGCTCTTTCACCGGGGCACAGGACGTGTGGACAGGGCCAAGAAGAACGCTGCGGTGACGTCGGGCACGTGGATGTTGCGCTTTGAGGAGACCACCGAGTCACCGTGCGACGCGGCGGCATCGGTGATCGCGCTCGCCCGTTCGCTCGGACTGGTGTGGACGACCCGCCCCTGTCGCCGCCGCGGTTGCCGCGTGAGCGCCGCGGTGACCGTGTCACCTGAGCTTTAGATTGGGGACCGGCCGGGGCGGCGCGGTAGCCGTCTTTTCGGAGGACCGTCACGGACCATGCGCGACGTCCGACGAATCGCGACCTCTGACTTGTCAGATCTCGGGCGTTGTCGGGGTTGGGCGGGCTGGTGGTCTCGCCGTCAGGGGGTCCAGCCGTCGTGGTACATCTCCAACGTCGCCCGCATGTGCAACGCCTCGGCGTTCCGGCCCCGGAGGGCGTAGATGACGTCACTGCCGTACAACTCGCCGTAGGAGTAGCCGCGCACGGTCAACAGGCGGACCATCTCCCGGAAGTCGTCGGCGGTGAGGCGGGTGTCCTGGGAAACCCCGCCGATCGATTGGGCGCCTACGCGACCGGGGTAGAAGCCGTTGGGGCCGAACGCAATGGGCAGCCATTCGCCGAACCCGCCCGCTCCAGATCCCGCGTCGACGCCATTGAACTGGCCGACCATCCGCGCGCCGAGCCGGGCGCGGATCTCGCCCCACGTCGCCAACCGTTGCGGGTGTTTCGCCGGGTCGGTGTTGGGGAGGGTGTTGACATTGTCGGCGAGGGCCAGGCCGCCGGCCTGCGCGAGTGTGATCCGCGTCGGCCACGCCGCCGCTGCCTCGGCCCAGATGTGCTTCTCGTAGTCGTTGTACGCCGCCTGCACGTCCTCGAAGGTGGCGCCCGGGTGTTCGATCCGATAGGTGTCCACCCACGTGCGGCGACCCGGGGCCCCACCGAGAATGCGCGGCTCCGCGTTGACGGACCACAGGCCGGTGACCCGCCACTGGACGAGGTTGGGGTCGGAGCCGAAGCGCTGCGCGGCCGCTGTGACCAGATCGCGAGCCGCCGCCTGAGCCTGTGGGGACCAGAAGGTTGGGAAGGTCTCGCCGTCGATGGTGATCAGCTGCCCGGCGGGCAGGCCGTCGGTGACATAGGCCGGCATCCCATTGCCCACGACGCCGTAGATGATCATCCCGTTCCACGGCTTGCCAGCCGCGCTGGCGGCCTGACGGGCGGTCTCGAAGAGGCTCCAGTTGAAGGTGACCCCGTCCGTGGTGATGTCGCTCCAGCGCAGGTAGACGGACAGGCCGTCGACGAGTGGAGACGCGAGGGCTTCGTCCATGGTGGCCCGGCTGGTGTTCTTGCCGAACCACGCGATCGTGCCGCGCAGCCCCTGGGCGTTGCTCGGGCCGGGCCGCGTGACCGCCTGCCCCGTCACGGGTGCGGATGCGTTGCCGGAGGTGTCGACCGCGACCACCACGACGTCGTAAGGGGTCTGCGGCGCAAGGCCGTCGAGCGTCAGCGTGTGCCCACTCTCTTCCCGAATGATGTCGCCGACGGTCACGACGTAGCGGTCCACGTCGACGTTGTCGGAGGCGGGGGACCAGGTCAGCTGGAGGGTGGAGGAGCCGGCCCGCACGCTGAGGTTCGTCGGTGGAGTCGGAGGCGTGCCATCGGGCGTGGCGCCCGCGGGGAGGGTGGGGAAGGCCACGATGGTGACAGGTGACACATTGCCAGAGGCGTCGCGCGCCGTCACGCGCAGCTGATGGTCGCGCGCCGGCAGCAGGCCGGTGACGGTCAGGGTGCCTGGTTCGGTGATCGACAGACTCTGTCCGGCGACGGTGACGACGTATCGCACGACCCCCACATCGTCTCGCGCCTCAGCGACGGTGACAGCCGCGCGGGTGGACCCGGGGACGACGCTGACCTCGGGAGAGCTCGGCGCCTGCGTGTCGGGTTCGAGCAGCGTGCGGACGTTGATCCGACCCGCAGTCGACCGGTTGCCGGCTGCGTCGACGGCGACCACGGCGACGGCCGTCGTCGTGCCGACCGGGAGATCGGTCACGGTGGCCGAGGTTCCGCTGACCTCCTGGGTCCGCCCGGCCGCGGTGACGAGGTAGCCGGTGACGGCGACATCGTCGGTGGCTGCGGTCCAGGTCACTACCCCCGTGGTGGTGCTCTGGCCGGTGACGGCGAGTGCGGTCGGCTCGCTCGGGGCGGTGGTGTCCGGCGGCGGGAGGGTGGTGAACGTGGCCTCCGCGGCGGCTGACCGGTTGCCGGCGGCGTCGGTGGCGACGATGGTGGCGGTGTATGTGGTGTCAGGCGTCAGGCCGTCGAGGGTCGCCGTGGTGGCGGTGACGGTCTGCTCGGCGAGCCCGGCGACCGCGACGACGTATCCGGACACGCCGACGTTGTCGGTCGAGGGCGTCCAGTTCAGCGTCGCCTGTGTGCTCCCGGGTGTGACCGTGGGCGAGCCGGGGACGCTAGGCGGGGTGACGTCCGGTTCGGGCAGGGTGCGGAAGGTGGCGCTCACCGCGGGCGAGGTGTTGCCGGCCGCGTCCTTGGCGAGGACGCTGGCCAGATAGCTCGTGTTCGGCCGCAGGCCCGTGACGGTGGCCGTGCGGGCGGTGAGGGTCTGGGATCGCCCGTCAACGGTCAGCACGTAGGCCGTCACGCCGATGTTGTCGCTCGCGGCACCCCAACTGATGGTGGCGCCGGTGATCTCCGGGGCGGTGGTGATGGCGCCCGGGGCGCTCGGGGGCGTGGTGTCCCGGGCCTTGGTGCGAAACGCCAGCCTGACCGCGGTGGAGCGATTCCCGGCTGCGTCGACGGCCTGGACCCGCGCTGTATAGCTCGTGTTGGGCCGCAAGTTGGCGAATGCCGCCTTGGGAGCAGTGGGCCGTTTGGTCTGGGTGGCCACCGTGACGACGTAGAACTTGACCCCGACGTTGTCGGTCGAGGCCTTCCAGGTGAGGGTGACACCGGTGGTCGTCGAGACCGCAGTCAGACCGCTCGGGGCGGTGGGCGGCCTGGTGTCGCGGGCGGCGAGGCTCTGGCCGGCGGCCAGCAGGCTGGCGAGGACGAGGACGAGGGGCAGCAGCCAGCGGGCACGCGGGTGACGGCGCATGACGGTCCTTCATGGGGCCGAGGTGAGACTGGGGGGTTAACGTTCAATAATACCCGCGAGTCACGTCTTTGACAGCCCCGACCGTGACGCCGTGCGGAGTGGGGCCGAGCAGGCCGGCGCGGTGGTGATTAGGGTGACCCGTGTGAGCGACGAGCGGCGCGAGGTGGCGGTGGGCGAGTGGATCGCCGCCACCAGGGCCGCGCGCGAGGAAGGCTTCGACTTCTTCGACTGGCTGAGCGCCGTCGATCGCACGAGCGAGGAGCCGGCCGGATTCGATGTCGTGGTGCACCTGTATGACGTGTCCACCCCCGGTGCCCTCCGTGGACTGCTCGTGCAGACCCGGATCGTCGAGGGCGAGGCGTTGCCGAGTCTGACCGGCGTGTTTGCCGGCGCGGCCTGGCACGAGCGGGAGACCCACGAGATGTTCGGCATCGACGTCGCCGGCTTCGACGACGGCTCCGGCCTCGGCCTGCGGCCCCTGCTGCTGCCCGACGGCTTCGAGGGTCACCCGCTGCGCAAGGACTTCTATCTCGCGGCCCGGGTGAGCAAGGACTGGCCCGGCGCGAAAGAGCCGGGCCAACCGCATACCGGCGGGCCTGGCCGGCGCAAGATGCAGCCGCCCGGAGTGCCACCGCAGGAGTGGGGTCCGCGATGAGCATCCTCGAGATCGTGCTGCGGGCCGCCGCCGCGCTGGCCATGCTCCTCGTGCTGCCGCTCGTGGTCGGCCAGACGGAGCATAAGGTCATGGCGCACATGCAGGGCCGGCTCGGGCCGATGTATGCCGGGGCCTACCACGGCTGGGCGCAGCTGGTTGCCGACGGGGCCAAGTTCGTGCAGAAGGAAGACCTGGTTCCACGGGCGGCAGACCGGGGTGTCTTCAAGCTCGCTCCCGCGCTCGCGATGATCCCCTATCTCCTGGGGCTGGCCGCCATCCCGATCCACCCCGGGTATGCCGCGATCGAGGCGCCTGCCAGCGTGCTGTTCGTCCTCGCGGCCACGAGCATCGGAGTGCTCGGCACCTTGATGGCGGGCTGGGCGAGCGCGAACAAGTACGCCTTGCTCGGTGCGATGCGCGGTGCGGCACAACTGATCTCGTATGAGCTGCCGATGGTGCTGGCTGTCGCCTCGGTGGCCCTGGCCGCGGGCACGCTCTCGCTCCCCGGGGTCATCGAGGCGTGGACTCCGTGGTGGCTGCTGTGGCAGCTGCCGGGCGCCTTCGTCTTCCTCGCCGCGGCCGTCGCCGAACTGCAGCGCCCACCCTTCGACATGCCGATCGCCGATTCGGAGATCGTCTTCGGGCCCTACACCGAATACACCGGCCTCCGGTTCGCGCTGTTCCTGCTCAGCGAGTATGCCGGGATCGTCCTGTTCTCCCTGCTCTTCGCCGTCCTGTATCTCGGTGGCTGGCGCGGGCCCTTCGATGACGTCCTGGGCTGGGCCTGGACCCTGCTGAAGGGTTTTGTCGTCGCCCTGGCACTGATCTGGATCCGCGTCTCGTGGCCCCGGCTGCGCGAGGACCAGCTGCAGCGGTTCGCGTGGACCGGGCTGATCCCGCTCGCCCTGCTGCAACTGGCCCTGACCGCCGTCGCAGTCGCCTACTTCTGAGGACCTGGTGGCCCGGGTGCCAATCCAGCGCCATTGCGGGGCGCGGCCGGGTGTCAGTTACCTGCGTTGGACGAACGACCCGACTAAGTTGGTCGGGTGAGCGAGAAGCGAGGGGTCGTGCCCGGTCTGGTCAAGGGCCTGGCCACGACCGCGCGCACGCTCACACGGCATACGCACGTCCAGGAGTATCCCGACGTCCGGCCGAGCCTGCCCGCCCGCAGCCGCGGGGTCATCGCCCTCCTCGCCGAGAACTGCACCTCGTGCATGCTGTGCGCGCGCGAGTGCCCGGACTGGTGCATCTACATCGATGCGCACAAGGAGACCGTCCCGGCCACGACGCCCGGGGGGCGGGAGCGGCAGCGCAACGTCCTCGACCGCTTCGCGATCGACTTCTCGCTGTGCATGTACTGCGGAATCTGCATCGAAGTCTGCCCGTTCGATGCGCTCTTCTGGTCCCCGCAGTTCGAGTACGCCGAGACCGACATCCGCGACCTGCTGCACGAGAAGGAGCGGCTGGGCGGGTGGATGGAGACCGTCCCGCCGCCCCCGGCCCCCGACGCCGGAGCCGCCGAGCCGCCCGAGATCGCCGCCCAGCGCGCACCGGCCCGCGGTGTGGCACGCGCCGGAGCCGGTGCGCGTCCGGCCCGTCCGGCCCGTGCGGAGCGCCCCGCCCGCGCCTCCGCCACCGAACGCCCCGAAAGCCCCGGCACCGAACGCCCCGCCCGGACCCCGCGGAACCGCGCGCCCGAGGCCGCACCGGAGCCCGAGTCGTGACCAGCCTGGACATCGCCTTCCTCGCCACTGGCGCCATCACCGTTGCCGCCGCGCTGCTGGCCGTCACCACCCGTCACCTCGTGCACTCGGCGCTCTGGCTGGTGCTGGCGCTGGGCGGGCTGGCCGGGTGCTATCTCGTCCTCGGTGCCGAGCTCGTCGCGCTCGTGCAGGTGCTCGTCTATGTCGGTGCGGTCGTGGTCCTCGTCATCTTCGCGATGATGCTGACCCGCGCGCCCATCGGGCCGAGCCCGGACCACTCGACCTCCCGGCTGCACCGGCTGCTGGCGGCCGTGCTCGGCGCCGGCGTGACGGCCCTCCTGCTCGCCGTCCTGTTGCCCCTGGGTGGCGAGGCGGTCGCCCGAACCCCGGTGTCCACCAACGGAATCGCCGAGGACATCTTCGGCACCTGGGTCTGGCCCTTCGAGGCCCTGTCGCTCCTTTTGCTCATCGCGCTGATCGGCGCGTTCGCCGTCTCCCGCCTCACCCGCCCGGCCGGGGAGGTCCGGCGGTGATCCACCCCGCGCTGCCGTATGCCGTCGCCGCCGCCCTGATCGGGATCGGCACCTATGGCATCCTCGCCCGTCGCAACGCAGTGCTCGTCCTCATCGGCGTCGAGCTGGTGCTCGGGGGTGCCGGACTGCTGCTCGTCACCGCCGGCGCGCTCGGCGGCGACCGGTGGTCCTCCGGCAATGTGCTGACCCTCTTCGTCATCACGATCGCCGCCGCCGAGGTGGTGCTCGCGCTCGCCGTGATCGTCGCCGTCTTCCGGGCCCGCGGCCATATCGACATCACCGCGCCCGCCGACCCCGGAGCGAACGGCGGTGGGTCGTGACCGCACCGCACTACCTCCAGATCGCCCTCGTGGTCCTCGCTGCCGGCGCCCCGCTCATCCTGCTGGCCGGCCTCGCCGGCCGGCGCATCGCGTCCGGGCTGGCCCAGCTCGGCGCGCTTGCCGCCGCCACCTGCGGCGTGGCGTCGCTCTTCGCCGGCCACGGTGCCCAGGCGCTGCCGGTGCTTCGGATCTATCCGCCCGGCACCAGCGATCTGACCGGCGTCGAATTCCCCGGCCACGTCGCGACCGACCCGGTCATCGCGACCATCGCCGTGACGGTGCTCGCCGTCGTCCTGGCGGTGCAGGTTTATGCCGGGTGGTACCTCCGCGACGACGATCGCCAGCCTGCCTTCCAGGCCACGGTGAGCCTGTTCGCCGCCGCGATGCTGTTGCTCGTCATCTCTCGTGACCTGATCCTCACCCTCGTCGGGTGGGAGGTCATGGGGTGGTGCTCCTACCTGCTCATCGGGCACTGGAGCCGCAAGGCGACGGCGCGGCGGGCCGCATACAAGGCCTTCCTCGTCACGCGGCTCGCCGATGTCGGCTTCGTGATCGGCGTCGTCGCCCTCATCGCGGTCGCCGGCACCAGCGACATCGACGCGCTCAACCGGGATGTCGTCTCGTGGCTGACCTCGTGTTCGCCGGCCGGCGGGTGTGGGCGCGGTGCGGTGGACTTCGCGATGACGGCACTGATCATCGGGGTGCTCGGCAAGTCCGCGCAGATCCCGTTCCAGGACTGGCTGATCGACGCGATGGAAGGTCCGACGCCCGCGTCGGCGCTGATCCACGCCGCGACGATGGTGGCCGCCGGCACGTGGGTGCTCAGCCAGCTCACCCCGGTGCTGCGGGTCGGCCTCGAGGGCACGTCGGTGGCGTCGTGGGTGCTGGCGCTCGCCGTCGTCGCGACGATGGTGTATGCCGCGTTCTGCGCGTTCTTCCAAACCGACGTCAAGCGCGTCCTCGCCTGGTCGACGATCTCGCAGGTCGCCGTGATGCTCAGCCCGCTGGCGGTCGCGCCCGGCGCCGAGAGCGGCTCGGCGGCCGCGACCGGGCATCTGTTCTCCCACGCGATCTTCAAGGCGCTGCTCTTCTTGACGGTCGGCTGGCTGGCGGTGCTCGCGGGCTCGACGGCCGCGCGCGACCTCGACGGCATCGGCGCCGATTCCGCTCTCGCACGGGGTGTTTGGGGTCTCGGGCTCATCTCGCTCGCCGGCGTGCCGATGACCGTCGGCGGCATCTCCAAGGAGCACGTCATCGACGTCGCGTCCTGGGCCGAGGACGGGGGCGCGCACCTGCAGCAGGGGATCGTCACGGTCGCGTTGCTGTTCACCGTGGCCCTGACCGCCGCCTACGCGACCCGCGCCTACGAGATCGTCGCCGGCCGGCGTAGCACCGCCGAGCCGGACGCGGACGGCGCAGCCCAGGCCGTCTTCACACCGGCCGAAGGGCACGAGCACGGCGACGCCGGGCCGCTCGTGAAGGCGGTCCTGATCGCCTTGGCGATCGCGACGCTGGCCGGCGGCCTGGCCTTCCTCGGCCCGCTTGACCCCGGCCACGTCAATGTCGGCCTGCTCGCCCTGTCGGTGGCACTGATCGCCGTCGGCGTCCTCGTCGGCTGGTACCTGCGACCCGACGACGCGCTCCCGCCCTCCCGGCTGATGACCTTGGCCAGCAACGGATTCGGGGCGGACACGGCATACCGCCAACTCGTCGCGGTCCCCGTGCTCGCGCTGGCGCGACTCGTTGCCTTCCTCGACCGGGAGGTCGTCGAGACGTATGTCCGCGGAGCCGGCTGGGGGAGCGGGCTCGCCGGGTGGGCGGCCGAGTGGCCGCACCGGCGCGAACGAGTCGCCACCAATCTCGTCTGGGTCGCCATCGGCCTGCTCGCCATCGCGGGGGTGGCGTTGTGGGGTTGATCCTGACCGCGCTCCTCGCCCCGGCGCTCGTCGGCTTCCCGCTGCTGCTGGCCCGCCGCCTGTCCGCCTCGGTCGCCGGTGCCCTGGCGCTCGGGGCCGCCGCCGTTGCGCTCGTGGCCACCATCGCCGCCCTGGCCCGCGGCGCCCGCGTCGACGAACCCTGGCTGCCCGACCTGGGCGTCTCCCTCACCTTCGGCGCCGACCAGATCAGCGGGCCACTCCTCATACTGACGGCGGCGATCAGCGTGCTCGTCGTCCTTCACGGACAGCGCCACCTGCCGCCCGGCGGCCCGCCCGCTCTCTATTTCGGGCTCCTGCTGATCGTCGAGACCGGGGCGCTCGCGACCTTCTGGACCGGCGACCTCGTCGTCTTCTTCGTCGCTTTCGAGATCGTGCTGGTCCCGATGTGGGTGCTCATCCACCGCTTCGGCGACAACCACGACCCGGCCGCCCGACGCGAGGCGGCCCTGCGGTTCGTGCTCTTCACCGCCCTCGGCTCGAGCCTGATGCTCGCCGGGATCCTGGGACTGCTCGCCCAGGCCGGGTCGAGCAGCATGGCAACCGTCGCCACCGTCACCATCCCCAGCGGCACCTCCCTCGGGCTCGCCCTGCTGCTCGTGATCGGACTCGGGGTCAAGGTTCCGCTCTTCCCGTTGCACTCGTGGCTGCCGCCCGCGCACACCATCGCGCCCACCGGCGGGTCTGTGCTGCTTGCCGCGATCCTGCTCAAAATGGGCACCTACGGCCTCATCCGGCTCCCCGTGGCCCTGGCCCCCGCCGGATTCGCGCGGTTGGCGCCCGTGCTCGCGGCGTTCGGTGTCGCCGGCATTGTGTGGGGAGGCCTGGTGTGCCTCATCGAGCGGGATCTGAAGCGGCTGATCGCCTATTCGTCGGTGGCGCACATGGGTTTCGTCGCCCTCGCGCTGGGCACCAACAGCGCCCTCGGCCTGCAGGCTGCGCTCCTGGCCAATATCGCCCACGGCGTGATCGCCGCCTTGCTCTTCTTCGTCGTCGGCGGGCTCAAAGAGCGCTGGGGCAGTGTCGATCTCGCCGTCGTGCGGCCCGCGCTCCGGGAGACGTGGCCAGGTCTCGGCTTCGCCCTGATCACCGGGCTGGCCGGCAGCCTCGCGCTGCCCGGGCTCGCGAGCTTCTGGGGTGAGTTCCTCGCCCTGACCGCCGCCTGGAATCCGGCCTACGGCACGGCCGCCCCATATGCCGTCTGGGGGCCGGCGGAGGCCGTCGGCTGGTTCGGCGATTCCCCCGCGGACGCACCCGGGCTCGTCCAGCCCGGGTCCGGGTGGGACGCGGGCTGGGTCGCCTGGGTCCCACCGACCGGTTTCCTGCGCACCCTGACGATCGTCGCCGCCTTCGGGGCGGTGCTGGCCGCGGCATACAGCCTGCGGGTGGCGCGCCTGGTGTGGGCGGGGGACGCGGCGCCGCGTGACCGCGCGGGCGACCTGACCTGGGCGGAGTGGGTCGTCGCCACCGTCCTCATGCTCGCGATCGTCACCCTCGGGCTGGTGCCGTACGTCGTCTATCCGGGGGTGGGGTCGTGACCACCTCTCTGGTGTCGCTGGACTGGCTCGTCCTCGCCCCTGTCCTCGCACCGGCGTTCGGGGTCCTGCTGGTGCTGCTCGCCGACGCTTTGGCGCCGCGGGCCAGGGGTCTGCACCTGCCGATCGCTCTCGTGGCCGTGGGCGCCGGTCTCGGCGCGTTGCCGTATGCCGCCACGTCCGCCGTACCCGCCCGCTCGCTCTGCCGCCCCGGGCCGGAGGCGCGCTGTTTCTACGAGACGGCGCCGTGGGGGTTGGCCCTGCAGTTCCTCGTGCTGGCCGGTGCGCTGCTCGTGCTGCTGATGCTCGGGCCGGGCACGACGCACCTCGATCGCACCCAGCGGGGCGGCCCGGCCGTCACCGTCGCCCTCGTCCTGGCGGCGACGACCGGTGCGGCCATGGTCCCCGCCACCCGGGACCTGCCGACCTGGCTGATCGCCATCGAATTGGCAACCCTCCCGGCCATCGCCCTCGTCGCGCTGTCGCGTGGCCGGGGCGCCGAGTCCGGTGCCCTGTCGCTGCTGATGGTCTCGCTCTTCTCCTTCGCCCTCCTCGCGGTCGGCGTCGGCCTGTGGACGCTCGCCACCGGTGATGCGACCTTCGGGGTCGACTCCCTGCGCGTCGCGTTCGCCGACCCGGACCGGCACCGGGTGCTCCTCCTCGCGATCCTCTTCCTCATCGCCGGGCTCGGGTTCAAGCTCTCGGCGGTGCCCTTCCACCTGTGGACCCCGCAGGCCTTCGTCGTTGCGGACGAGCCAATCTCGGCGTTTCTCGCGACCGTGTCCAAGGCAGCGGCACTCGGGGCGGCGATCGTCATGCTCAGCCCTCTGGCTGCGCTCAACGCGTCCGGCGATTCCGGGGCAACATCCGTCCGTCTCGTCATCGGCGTGCTCGCGATCGCCTCGATGACCCTAGGCAACCTCATCGCCCTGCGCGCGCAGGACCCCCTGCGACTGCTGGCCTGGTCCACGATCGCGCAAGCCGGCTGGGTCCTCGCGCCGCTGGCCATGCTCACCCCGACTGCTGCCAGCGCCTCCGTCGCCTACCTGCTCGCGTATGCCGCCGGCACCCTCGCCGTCTTCGCCGTCGCCGCGGCCGTCCACAGCGGCACCGAGGGGTACGGCGAGCGGTCGCTCACCGCATACGCCGGGCTCGGGCGAGGCAACCCGGTGCTCGCGGCCATCCTCGCGCTCGGCCTGCTCACCCTGGGCGGCCTGCCCCCGGCGGTCCTCGGCGTTGTCGCCAAAGTCGTTGCGCTGCAACCGGTCGTCGGGGCCGGGCAGTGGTGGCTGGTGGCCGCGGCGATCCTCAATATCGTCCTCGGCATCGCGGTCTATCTGCGGTGGCTGCTCATCGTCGTGCGGCCCGCCGGGGACGCGGTGCCGCAGCGTCTGCGGCTCGACCCTGGCCTGGCCGTCGCGCTCGCGCTGTTGGGGGCCGGCCTGATCGTCCTGAGCTTCGCCCCCGGTCTGGTCATCGGCCTCACCCGCTGAGTCGCGCCCCCACCCGAAGTCGAAAGAGCACGACACGCCGTAATGGCCACGCGATTACGGCGTGTCGTGCACTTTCGACGGGGGTGAGGCAATCGCAACTTCGACGCACCGCAACGGGTATCGTCCGGGGAACGAAATCCCCCCGAGATCGCGTTGGACGGCATATGCACAACCACTTCAACGGTCTGAAGACCGCTGGACTCTTCGGCTTGATCTGGCTCCTGCTCCTCGGCCTGGGGGCCGTGATCGGCAGCGGTCGCTACATCTGGCTGTTCGCCCTCATCGGGGTGGCGACGACGTTCTACGCCTACTGGAACTCCGACAAGATCGCGATCCGGGCGATGAAGGCCTACCCGGTCAGCGAGGCGCAGGCGCCGGAGATGTATCGCATCGTGCGCGAGCTGTCCACCAAGGCCGGCAAGCCGATGCCGCAGCTGTTCATCTCCCCGACGGCCGCCCCCAACGCCTTCGCCACCGGGCGCAACCCCAGCCACGCCGCCGTCTGCTGCACCGAGGGGATCCTCCAACTCCTCGACGAACGCGAGTTGCGCGGGGTGCTCGGGCACGAGCTGATGCACGTCTACAACCGCGACATCCTCACCGGCTCCGTCGCTGCGGCGATCGCCGGCATCATCACCTCGGTCGCGCAGATGGCGATGTTCTTCGGCGGCGGGTCCGACGAGGACCGGCCCAACCCGCTGGCGCTGCTCGGCATGGCGCTGCTCGCACCGTTCGCGGCGATGCTCATCCAGATGGCCATCACTCGCACCCGCGAGTACGACGCGGACGAGGACGGTGCCAAGCTCACCGGCGACCCGCTCGCCTTGGCCTCCGCGTTGCGCAAGCTCGAGACCGGCACCCGCCGCGCTCCGCTCGCGCCGACGCCGCAGGTCGTCAATGCCTCGCACATGATGATCGCCAACCCCTTCCGGGCCCAGGACGTCTCCCGCTTCTTCGCCACCCACCCGCCGATGGCCGACCGGATCGCTCGTCTGGAGGCGATGGCCGGCGGTATCGACCGGCGCCGCTGACGGCATACCTCCCAGCGGCCCCACGAGGCCTCGCGACAGGGCAGGATGGCAGTCGATGTCCCCTCTGACGCGCACCGAAGCCCAGCAGCGAGCCACGACCATCCGCGTCAGCCGGATGGTCGTGGCGCTCGACCTCGACCAGGGGCCGGAGACCTTCGGCTCGCGAGCGGAGATCCATTTCGAGGCCACCGCACCCGAGACCTTCGTCGACCTGCGCCCGGTCGGGGTGGCCCGCCTCGAACTCAACGGCCAGAACCTCGATCCGGCGGCGCTCGTCGACGGCCGGTTGGCGCTGACCGGGCTGGAGCCGAGCAATGTGCTGATCGTCGAGGCGACGATGGCCTACAGCCGCGACGGGCAGGGGCTGCACCGCAGCGTCGACCCCGCCGACGAGGAGGCGTACGTCTATGGCCATCTCTTCCTCGACGCCGCCCCGACCGTGTTCGCGTGTTTCGACCAGCCGGACATCAAGGCGCCGTATGCCGTGAGCGTGCGCGCCCCCGCCGACTGGCGGGTGCTCGGCAACGGGGCCGCGACCCGCGTGGCCGAGGGCTGCTGGGAGCTGGCCGAGACGCCGCCGCTCGCGACCTACTTCGTCACCGTCTGCGCGGGTCCGTGGGCGAGCGTCGAGCGCGAGCACGACGGCATACGGCTCGGCGTGCACTCCCGAAGGTCGCTCTCGGAAGCCCTTGAGCGGCAGGCAGATTCGCTCCTGAACGCGACCGCTGACTTCTTCGACTACTACCACGAGCTGTTCGGGATTCGCTACCCGTTCGGCGACTACCACCAGGTCTTCTGCCCGGAGTTCAACGCCGGCGCGATGGAGAACCCCGGCTGCGTCACGATCCGCGACACCTATCTCTTCCGCGGCAGCGCCACCCACGACGAACTGCTCACCCGCACCAACACGATCGCGCACGAAATGGCGCACATGTGGTTCGGCGACCTGGTGACGATGACGTGGTGGGACGACCTGTGGCTCAACGAGTCGTTCGCCGAATACCTCGCCCACCGCGCGTGCGTCGCGGCCAGTGAGTATGCCGACGCCTGGGTCGACTCGACGATGGCCCGCAAGTTGTGGGGCCACTCCGCCGAGCGTTCGCCGTCCAGCCACCCCGTCGCCGGGTCGCCCGCCCAGGACGCACAGACGGCGCTGAACAACTTCGACGGCATCTCCTACGCCAAGGGCAGCGCCGTGCTGCGTCAACTCATCGCGCACATCGGGGACGACGCCTTCGTCGCCGGGCTTCGGGATCACTTGCAGCGCAACAGTTTCGGCAATGCGGACCTGGCCGGCTTTCTCGCGGCCATCGAGCGGGAGTCGGGATCGGACCTCAGCGGCTGGAGTCACGCGTGGCTCGAGACGGCCGGGATCGACACTCTGCACGTCCACCAGGACACCGGGCGGGTGACCCGCAGCACGCCGGACCGGTTCGCGAAGGTGAGCCGGCCGCATACCTTCGACATCGCCGGATTCACCAGCGGCACAGCGGTTTTCCGGGTGACGGGCACCATCGACCGGGCCACGCGCAAGTGGCCGGAGCTGCTCGCCGCCGACCGCGCCGAGGTCGTCATACCCAACGCGTCCGACCTGACGTGGGCCGTCAGCGGGCTGGAGCCGGAAAGCCTCGCCAACCTGCCCGACGCCCTGGCGAGCATCCCCGACGCCCAATCCCGCGCGGTCGCCTGGCTGGCCCTGATCGACGGGATGCACGAGGCCCGCATCGACCCGCGGCTGCTGATGCGCACGCTCACCATGGCCTGGCCGCTGGAGAGCAACGGCTCGATCCTCGGCCGCGTCGGCAATCACGTCATCACCCGGGCCATCCCGGTGTTCCTGCCGCCGGCCGAACAGCCTGGCGGCGAGGAGGCGATGGCCACCGCTGCGCGCCGGTTGTATGACGGTGCGACCAGTGCCGACCACCGCCTCATCGCCGCCCGCCTGCTTGCCGCCACCAGCGGCGACGAGACGCTCTTGCGGTCCTGGCTCGACGGGATCGACCTGCCGCCGGAACTCGTCGACGACTCCGACTTCCGGTGGTTCGTGGTCCGGGCCATGTCACGCCGCGGGCTCCTGGACGAGCAGGGGATCGAGTCCTTCCGGCGGCGGGACGAGAGTCTTGCCGGCCAGCAGGCAGCGCTTGCCGCCCGGGCGCTGCGACCGACGGCCGAGGCGAAGGAGTGGGCCTGGAGCGAACTGACCGGCAACCCGGCGCGCTCGAACTACGAACTCAACGCCCTCGCCGGCGCCTTCTGGCAGACGACCGACCGCGACCTCGTATCTCCTTATGTGGAGCGCTATTTCACCGACGTTCCCGGCCTGGCCGGTCGCCTCGGAGAGGACGCTCTCGGGACCGTCGCGGCCCTGGCCTACCCGCTGCCGCTCGTCGCATCCCGCACCCTCGACCTGAGCCGGGCGGCGCTGGCGAGGGACACCCTCAGCCCCGCCGTCCGCCGTTCCATCGTCGACGCCCAAGCCAAGCTCGAGGAGGGCCTGGCCTCCCGGGCCGCGTTCCCCGCTACGGGATGACGACGACTCGTCCGGTGGTCGTGCCCTCACCGACGGCCGTGACGGCGTCGGGTGCCTCCTCGAGAGACACGCGCTTGCTGATGAGGGGTCGTATGCCGCCCGCCACCAGGGCGTTGATCTCCGTCGCCGCCGCCGTGATGGCCGCGGGGTCGTAGGCGTTGTAGAGACCCCAGTGCAGGCCCACGATCGAATAGTTCTTGATGAGGGCGTGGTTCAGGCCGGGGCTGGGGACCGTGCCGCTGGCGAACCCGACGACGAGGATGCGGCCCTCGAAGGCGATCGTCTTGGCGCACACGTCGTATGCCGCACCGCCCACCGGGTCGTAGGCGACGTCCACGCCCTTGCCATTGGTCGCCTTCTTGATCTCGGCGACGAGGTCGTCCGTGTTGCGGTCCAGGACGAGATCGCATCCGAGTTCCGTTGCGATGGATGCCTTTTCGGGCCCGCCGACGACGCCGATGACCGTGGCGCCGGCGGCCTTGCCGAGCTGGACGGCCGCACTGCCGACACCTCCGGCTGCGGCGTGCACGAGCAGGGTGTCACCGCGCTGCAGGCGCGCGCGCCGGTGCAGGCCGAACCACCCGGTCTGGTAGGCGATGTGCAGCGCCGCGGCCTCGGCGTCGTCGAGTTGACCGGGGGCCTGCTGGCTCAGGGCCGCGTTCATCAACGCCTCCTCGGCGAAGGCCCCCGCGGGCAGGTCGGCCGTGCCGACGATCCGGTCGCCGACACTGATGCCGATGGTGTCGGTGCCCAACTCCAGCACCTCGCCGCACAGCTCGACGCCGGGGGTGTAGGGATAGGGCGGCTGCACCTGATAGTGCCCGCGCGCCATCATCACGTCGGGATAGTTCACGGCCGCGCCGAGCACCCTGACCCGCACCTGGCCCTTGCCGGGGACCGGCGGTGCGATGTCCGCCAGCTGATAGACGTCGGCGGCCTCGCCGGCCTTCGCGATTCGCCACGCGCGCATAGTTCTTCGGTGCTCCTTGGGTTGGTTCGGTTCGTCAGTCTCAGGCGGTGGGTGAGGCGGTATGCGGCGGGAAGACCTGCGCGTTCAGCCGCCGCATCCCGGCGAGCCAGCGGTCGGTGTCCTGCGCCCGCGCGCGATAGAAGTCGGCGACCTCGGGGTGGGGGAGGATGAGGAACCTGTTGTCCTGCAAGGCATCCCACACCAAGTCGGCGACGTATTCCGGGCTGACGGCACCATCGCGCAGCAACGGGACGACTGGCCCGGAGGTGTGCACCATCGTCGTATCGACGCCTTGCGGACAGAGGGCCTGGACGACGACCCCGTCGTCGCCGTGGGTGATGCTCAGCCACTCGGCGAAGGCGACGGCGGCGTGCTTGGTGACGCCGTAGCCGGCCGCACCGATCATGTTCAGCAAGCCGGCGGCCGAGGCCGTGACGACGAACCGGCCGGCCCGACGCTCCAGCCATTCGGGCAGCAGCAGCCGCGCGGCCCGCACGTGCGCCAGGACGTTGACGTCGATGACCCGCTGCCAGTCCGTGTCGTCGTCGCCGATGCCGAGCGGCCCGATGATCCCGGCGTTCGCGAAATAGGCGTCGATCCCGCCCAAGTGCTCGCGCGCGGCGGTGACCAACGCCGACACCCCGTCCGCGGTCGCCATGTCGGCGGGCACGGCATACCCACCCGTTCGCACCGCGACCTCCTCCAGACCCGGGCCCGGCAGATCACTGACGACCACCTCGGCGCCCTCGGCGGCCAGTTTGGCCGCCAGCGCCGACCCGATGCCCCCGGCTGCTCCGGTCACGACGACGCGTAGAGGCGAGGGGAGGGGGGCGGACGGCATAACGCTCAATCTAGGCGAGCCGACGGGCGGTGGTGGCCTACTTGTAGTTGGTGAAGCTCACAGCGATGTCGAGGTCGGACTCCTTGAGGAGGCGCTGGACGGCCTGCAGGTCGTCGCGGCTCTTGCTCGTCGCGCGGATAGCGTCGCCCTGGACCTGGGTCTTGACCGACTTGGGCCCCTCGTCGCGGATCAGCTTGTTGATCTTCTTGGCGTTCTCCTGGCTGATGCCCTCCTTGAGGGGCACGTCGAGCTTGTACTCCTTGCCCGACAGCCGCGGGCCGGCCTCGGGGACATCGAGGTGCTTCAGCGACACCCCGCGCTTGATCAGCCAGGTCTGGAGGACGTCGAGGACGGCCTTGCACCGCTCCTCGGAGTTGGCCTGCATCTTCACGACCTCGCCGACGAGTTCGACGGAGGCCCCCACGCCCTTGAAGTCGTAACGGTTGGCGATCTCCTTGGCCGCCGTGTTGACGGCGTTGGCGACCTCCTGCTTGTCGAACTTGCTGACGATGTCCATGCTGGCGTCGGCCACGGCATACCTCTCATCGGATCTGATTAGGGATCGAGCGATCTGGCTTGCTATCCTTTCACGCGCACCACGGCAGGTTGTCCGAGCGGCCAATGGAAGCGGACTGTAAATCCGTCGCGAAAGCTACGAAGGTTCGAATCCTTCACCTGCCACCCGTGCGAAGGGCCTCTCGTCCATGGCGAGGGGCCCTTGCCTATGAGGCCGGCGTGAGCCGGGTCGCGATGAGAAGCTCCCGAGCGTGGCTGAGGCCAGGTGCAGGGCACCTTCGAGGGGTCCCCGGTCGCCGAGTTCGCTGGTCAGCACCGGCATGGACGCTGCCGCAAGGTCGTCCAGAGTCCGCTGCACCTGCTCGACCAGGAGCGGGTGGACGCCCACCGGGCCGCCCATGACGATCACGTCGGGGTCGATGACCTCGGCGATCGCCGTCGCCGCCTCGCCCAGCGCCCGCCCGGCCTTCGCCACTGCCGCAGCCGCCGGCGGGTCGCCGGCCTCGGCCGTCGAGAGCAGGGCCAGGGCCCGGGTGATGATGTGCAGGACCAGAAGGGCTGGGGCAATGTCATGTACATCCCGGCCGCGCCGTACTGCGCAAAGAACGCCGAGTATGCCGCCCGCTGCGGCCAGTCCTTCCTCGCCGGCACCTCCCCGACGGACGTCCCCCCGGAGGACTACGAGGTGGGCTGGGCCGGCCGCCCCACGGCCGCGGACCTGAGCGAGACGGGCGCCGCCTGCTGGGCCTGATCGACTGACGAAGCCACCACGTATCACGCCGGCCGCGGGCTGCTCCTCTCCCACAGGAGGATTCACCGAGGAGAACGCCATGTGGGAGTACGACGAGCAACCGGCGCGGGTGCTGAGCCATGACCTGCCGTGTCTGGAGTGTGGGCACGCCGCGCACCGGTTCCTGCCATGTGACGCCGCCTGCGAGTGCGCGTCGTCGCCCGTCCCCGGGTGGTATGACGCCTGACCGAGGTGTGTCACCCACGAGTGGGGCCGGTCTTTCATGTGCGGGCCGGGATATAGCCCGGCCCGCGAACGAGAGTCTGGCCCGGCTTTCGAGAAGTCCGCCCGTCAACGAGAACCCGGCCCGGCTTTCAAGAACCCTGGCCGGCTCGCTGGGTTGTCAGGGAGGTCAGAGATCCCAGAGGCTCTTGGCGATCAGGGCGATGCCGAGAATCACGGCGGCACTGACGATGAGGATGCCCAGGACCGTCAGCGTCCAGCGCCACGCCTCCTGACGTGGCGAGGGCGGCGCGGAGGCTCGGGCGTCCTGGATCGCGCGCGCTCCGTCCGGGTCACCGCCGAGCACATTCGAGTCCGACCCCGGCCCGGGCGCACCCCCGCCGCGACCCTGCGAGAGCAGGACCGCGGCGGCGAGGATCCCCAGGAGGACCAGGGTTGGCAGGATCAGCCGGCCCACGCGGCATACCTCACGGACTCGGGGAGGACGACGGCGCCGGCGCGACGACACTGCCGCCATACGTCGGCTGATACGGGTTGAGGCCCTGCCGGATCGCCAGCCAGTTGTTGTACTCCTTGACGCTGCCGAACGGCTCGATCTCCTGCTCGCGGATCTGCGCCTCGAGCTTGGCGATCTTGGCCTCGGCCTCCTTCACCGCGACCTGCGCCTGCGCGGCCTGCTTCGCCGCCTCGGCCTCGGCGATCGCCTTGGCCTGCTGGGTCTCGGCGTCGGCCACGGCCTTCGCCTTGGCCGCCGCGGCCTGCGCCTTGGCAGCCTCCTCGTCACCGAGCGCCTGCACGAGGGTGTCCGCCGGCTGCGGCTGCTGGATCAGCGCGGAGAAGCCCTTGAAGAACTCGTCCTCGCCGGGCATCTTCTGCTGGATCAGTGCGGCGAGCTGCTCGTTGACCGCCTTGTTCATCTCGTCCTTGATCGTGGGGTCGGCATACAGCTCCTTCCACGTGTACTTCTTCGCCACCCGGTCCAGCGTCGCGTCGAGCGCGGGCGCGAAGTAGAGGTCGAGCATCGTCTGCCAGCCGCGCGGGGTGTCGTCCCACTCGTCGGAGGAGGTGTAGTAGGCGGCATACCGGTTGCCGATCGAGTCGTGGAAGCGGGTCAGCACCTCACAGTCGACATTGAGGGTGAACTCGACCGAGCCGGGCACGTCCAGCGGCTGGTAGTCCTTGCTCACCACATTGAACGCGGCGTGGTCGGCGCCATCGCCCCCGGTGAAGTTGTAGGTGCGCTGGGACGCGGGGTACCAGAAGTACTTGTCGCCCGGCCGCCGGATCTCGCGGGAGTTCGCCGACACGCAGCCCTTGGAGTTCGGGGCCTCGATCACACCGCCGCCCTTGTGGACGGCGACCTCGTCGGCCGGCGAGGTGACGGTGCGCACCACGCTGAGGAGACCGATGACGATGGCAGCGAGGACGCCGAGGACGACGGCGGTCTTGAGCAGTCCGGTGATGCGGCCGGCCGCGCTGCCGCGGGAGTTCGAGCCGCCGTTGTCGCCGGTCGGGAAGATGGTGGGGGTGGTATTCGGCTTGGCCATCGGCCTGGGCTCTCCTTGTTCGTCCGGCAGACGCCGAGGGTATGCCGTGCGCTCCCCTCGAGCGCCGCCCCCGCGTCGGTCAGTTCTGCGACGCAGTGTGCCAGGGTCCGGTTCCCTGCCCCAAGCCAGGCTCCCCGTTCGGGGCCTCGGATACGGAATGCTGGGGCGATGGAGTTCACCGACCTGCCCGACGCCGCCTCGCTCGCCGCTGCCCTGCGGGCGACCGGGTATGTCTGCGACGACGAGCTGGCGACGATCGGCTGGCTGGCGATCCGGCTGGGCCGGCCGCTGCTCATCGAGGGTGAGCCGGGGACGGGCAAGACCGCGCTGGCTGAGGCGCTCTCAGAGGGCTTGGACCTGCCACTGATCCGGCTGCAGTGCTACGAGGGCATCGACGCCGCGCAGGCCCTCTATGACTGGGACTTCCCGCGGCAGATCCTGCATCTGCGAGCCGTCGAAAGCGTTGGTGGGCAAGGAGATCTGGCGCAGGTCGAGGCGGGCCTCTTCGACGAGCGCTTCCTCGTGCGGCGGCCGATCCTGCAGGCGCTCACGTCCTCCCCGTGCGTGCTGCTGATCGACGAGATCGACCGCGCTGACGACGAGTTCGAGGCCTTCCTGCTGGAGGTGCTCTCGACCTGGCAGGTGACGATCCCGGAGCTCGGCACGGTGCGGGCTGCGGTGCCGCCGCTCGTCGTCCTGACCTCCAACCGCACGCGCGAACTGCACGACGCCCTCAAGCGCCGCTGCCTGTATGAGTGGATCGACCACCCCTCGCTGCACCGCGAGCTGGAGATCGTGCGCAGCCGGGCGCCGGAGGTCAGCGCCGAGCTGGCCGACCAGTTGGTGCGGACCGTGCAGGCGGTGCGGGTCGAGCCGGGGCTGATCAAGCCGCCGGGGGTGGCCGAGACGCTCGACTGGGCGCGGGCGCTGCACGAACTCGGTGGCCGACTCGACCTCGAGACGGCGGCGGCGACCCTCGGGGTCGCGGTCAAGCACCGTGAGGACACGCAACGCCTGCGGGCCGCGATTGATCGGCTGCTCGCGAAATGACTTCTGGCCCAACGCTTCCGCAGCATCCGGCCGATACGGTGCTGCTGGCGTTCGCGCGCGCAGTGCGCGCTGCCGGGGTGCGGGTGACGGCGGACCGTGAGCGGCTCTACCTCGAGGCGGTCCGCACCGCCGGGCTCGGCGATCCGTATGCCGTGCTCGTCGCCGGCCGCGCCACCCTCTGCGCCTCGCCGCAGGACCGGGTGCGGCACGACCAGGTGTATGAGGCGTGGTTCGGCGGCGAGTATGCCCGCATGCTCCCCTCCCGCCCGCCGGTGCACACCAAGCCGATGGCCCAGCTGGATACCGGTGATGGGCAGGGAGATTCGGGCGATGACGACGCGGTCAGCGCCGCGACGAGCCGGACCGAGGTGCTGCGCCATCGCGATATCGCCCAGTTGACCTTGCGGGAGCGGGAGGCGCTGGCGCGGATGTTCGGCGGCATACCCGTGCGGGCGCCGGTGCGGCTGTCGCCGCGGCTGCGGCGGGCCCGGCGGGGGCGCATCGACGCCGGCGCGACCTTGCGCGAGCAGGTGCGCCGGCTGGGGGAGCCTGGGCCGATCCGCCGCCGCCGCCGGGCACCGCGCCCACGGCGGATCATCCTGCTCGTCGACGTCAGCGGGTCGATGAGCGGCTACGCCGACGCCTTGTTGCGCCTGGCCCACCGCATCGTCCAATCCGGTTCTCCTGTCGAGGTTTTCACCGTCGGGACCCGGCTGACACAGATAACTCGGGCGCTCCAGCTGCGCGATCCGGACCGGGCGCTGATCGCCGCCGGAGAAGTCGTGCCCGACTGGTCGGGCGGCACGCGGCTGGGGGAGATGCTTGCGGTCTTCCTGCAGACGTGGGGCAGACGCGGGCCGCTGCGTGGAGCGGTGGTCGTCGTCTTCAGCGACGGGTGGGAGCGGGATCGGCCCGAGGAGCTGGGGGAGCAGATGCGGCGGCTGCACTCTCTCGCGCACCGGGTGATCTGGGTCAATCCGCACCGCGGCAAGACCGGCTACGAACCGATCCAGGCGGGGATGGCCGCCGCGCTGCCCCATATCGACGACTTCCTCGCCGGCCACTCGCTGGCGACCTTCACCGATCTGACGGAGGTGATCGCGCATGCGTGACGTTCTCAATCAGTTGTTGGACCGTTTTGCTCGTGCCGAGACGACGGCGCTGGCGACGGTGGTGGCGACCTTCAAGTCGGCGCCCCGCCAGGCGGGGGCAGCGATGCTCGTCGGCTCGGACGACACCGTCGTCGGGTCGGTGTCCGGCGGCTGTGTCGAGGGCGCCGTCTACGAGCTGGGTCAGCAGGTCATCGCCTCCGGCCGACCGGTCCTGCAGCGCTATGGCATCAGCGACGACGACGCGTTCACGGTCGGGCTGACGTGCGGCGGCATCCTCGACGTCTTCGTCGAATCAGTCTCTCCGGCAAGCTTTCCCGAGCTGCCCGAGATCGTTCGGCTCGTCGAGGCGGAGCAGCCGGTGGCGGTGGCGACGATCGTCGCCCACCCCGACCCGGCGCTCGTGGGCCGGCGACTCGTGATCGAGCCGAGCGAACCCCACGAGGCGGGCCAGACTGTCCATACCGCCTCCACGCTGGGCTCGGCGCGGGCCGACGCCGCGGTTCGCGAGGACGCCCTCGGCCTGCTCGCGGCCGGGCGGTCCGACACGCTCGAATACGGGCCGGACGGCGAGCGGCGGGGCGAGGGCATGCGCGTCTTCGTCAACTCGTTCGCGCCGAAGCCGCGGATGTTCGTCTTCGGGGCGATCGACTTCGCCGCCGCCGTGGCGCGCATCGGCTCCTTCCTCGGCTATCGCGTCACGGTCTGCGACGCCCGCCCGGTCTTCGCGACAACGACCCGGTTCCCCGACGCCGACGAGGTCGTCGTCGACTGGCCGCACCGTTATCTGGCGGCGCAGGTCGAGACCGGAGCCGTCGGGCCGCGGAGCGTCATCTGCGTGCTGACGCACGATCCGAAGTTCGACGTGCCGGTGCTAGAGATCGCGCTCCGGCTCGACGTGGCGTATGTCGGTGCCATGGGCTCGCGCCGCACCCACGACGACCGGCTGGCGCGCCTGCGGGAGGTCGGACTCGGCGATGCAGAGCTGGCCCGGCTGTCGAGCCCGATCGGCCTCGACCTCGGCGCCCGCACCCCCGAGGAGACGGCCGTCTCCATTGCCGCCGAGATCATCGCCCTGCAGTGGGGCGGAGCCGGCGAGCGCCTCCGTGCCACCGGCGGCCCCATCCACCACACGACGCCGTGATCTCCTCGACAAGAAGACCCAGTCGAGAGAGCGAGACGCGCCCAGGAAACGGCCGGATTGTGGGCGTGTCTCGCTCTTTCGACTTCCGGACGTTGGGTATTGGTGGCCTAAGCGCTCGCATAACGGCTGGGTGTGACCTGGCCCACTAGGGTTATTGGGTTGCCGTCGCCTCCGCCGAAGGGTCGTTGATGTTCTCGCGCATCGCCATCGTCAATCGCGGCGAGGCCGCCATGCGTTTGATCCACGCGGTGCGCGACCTGAACGCCGCGGCTGCGGCGGACCGGCAGATGAGTGTCATCGCGCTGCACACCGAGGGCGAGAAGGGCGCGATGTTCGTCCGGGAGGCAGACGTCGCCTATGACCTCGGCCCGGCGAGCGCCCGGCCTTACCTCGACTACGCGGTCCTGGAGCGAGCCCTGGTCGACACGCGGGCCGATGCGGCCTGGGTCGGGTGGGGGTTCGTCGCGGAGGACCCGAACTTCGCCGACCTGTGCGCTCGGCTCGGTGTCACCTTCGTCGGCCCCAGTGCCGAGGCGATGCGCAAGCTGGGCGACAAGATCGGCAGCAAGCTGATCGCGGAGGAGGTCGGGGTCCCGGTCGCGCCGTGGAGTCGCGGCGGGGTCGACAGCCTGGAGGATGCCCAGGAGGCGGCGGCGCGAATCGGCTACCCGCTCATGCTCAAGGCGACCGCCGGCGGCGGTGGCCGTGGCATCCGCAAGGTGACGTCCGACGCGGAGCTGGCCGCGGCATACCAGCTGACGCGGGATGAGGCGCAGCGCGCCTTCGGCTCGGGAATCGTCTTCCTGGAGAAGCTGATCACCGGCGCGCGGCACGTCGAGGTGCAGGTGATCGCCGACGGACAGGGCACGGCGTGGGCCATCGGCGTGCGCGACTGCTCGGTGCAGCGGCGCAACCAGAAGGTCATCGAGGAGTCCGCGTCCGTCGTCATGACGCCCGAGCAGGCGCTCGTGCTGAAGGAGAGCGCAGAGCGGCTCGCCATCGCGGTCGGGTATGCCGGCGCCGGCACCGTCGAGTTCCTCTTCCAGTCGTCCGACGGCACCTTCGCCTTCCTCGAAGTCAACACCCGGCTGCAGGTCGAGCACCCGATCACCGAGGTCACCACCGACACCGATCTGGTCAAGCTCCAACTGCACGTGGCGAGCGGCGGGCGGTTGACAGGGGCGAAGCCCGTCGAGAGGGGGCACGCCGTCGAGGCCCGTCTGAACGCCGAGGATCCGGACCGTGACTTCGCGCCGGCACCGGGCCGCATCGCGCACCTGGAGTTCCCCGCCGGCCCCGGCATCCGGGTGGACACCGGTGTGGGGGAAGGGGATTCGATCCCCGCGGATTTCGATTCGATGATCGCCAAGATCATCGCCTACGGCCGCGACCGGGACGAGGCGCTGGCCCGGCTGCGGCGCGCGATGCGCGAGACCACCGTCGTCATCGAAGGCGGGACGACCAACAAGTCCTTCGTCCTCGACCTGCTCGACCAGCCGGAAGTCATCGACGGCAGCGCGGACACCGGCTGGATCGACCGCGTGCGCGCCGACGGCCGGCTCGTCAGCGCGGCCCACTCCGCCGTGGCCCTGATCGCCGCCGGCATCGAGGCGTATGACGACCAGGAGGTCATCGAGCGGGCCCGCCTCCTCGACACGGCACGGGGCGGTCGGCCGCAGGTGCAGCATCAGGTGGGCGCACCGGTCGAGCTGGTGCTGCGGGGCGCGCCCGTCAAGGTGACGACGTTCCGGTTGGGGCCCAACCTGTTTCGGTCCGTCATCCAGTCCGGCGAGCAGGTCCTTGCGGCCGAGGCGAGCCTGACGCGGTGGGGGGAGTATGCCGCCCGCCTCACCGTCAACGACACGGCCTACCGGCTCGTGACGGCGACGCACGGACCGATGCATCTCGTCGAAGTCGACGGCGTCACGCATCGGATCAGCCGCGACGAGGGCGGCGTCCTGCGGGCACCCGCACCGGCCCTCGTCGTCGCCACACGCGCCGGCGTCGGTGACGAGGTCGCCGCCGGCGCACCGGTGCTCGTGCTCGAATCGATGAAGATGGAGACCGTCGTCCCGGCTCCGTACTCGGGCCGGGTCAAGGAGGTGCTCGTCAAGGCCGGCACCCAGGTCGAGACCGGGGCCGCCCTCGTGAAACTCGAGCCGGTCGGCGACGGTGACGACGCGGTCGAGGCGGCCGTGCTCGACCTGTCCCTCCCGCAGCCCGTTGCCCGGGATAACGGTGCCGCGGGCCTGCACCGGGCCCACGACGTGCTCGAAGGGATGCTCCTGGGGTTCGACATCGAGGGTCCGGCGGCCGCCACCGCCCTGCACGAATACCTGGGCGCCCGGGATCGCCTTGTCGGGGAAGGCGAATCGCCGCTCCTCGACGATGTCGACCTGTTGCGGATCCTTGCCGATTTCGCCGAGCTGAGCCGCAACCGGCCCGCCGACGGCGAAGCCCACGACGAAATGCGGATCCACTCGCCGCGCGAGCACTTCCAGAGCTATCTGCGCACCTTGGACGTCGAACGCGCCGGGCTGCCGGCCACCTTCCGCGAACGCCTGGCCCGGGTGCTCGGGCATTACGACCTGCCCGGCGATCTCGCCGCCCCCGAACGCACGCCGGCGCTGGAGTCGGCCGTCTTCCGGATCTTCCTGGCGCAGCAACGCTCCGCCCCCGAGACCAAGATGGCGACCGCTCTGTTGCAGCGATGGCTCGGCGAACCCGCACCGGATGGGGACCTCGCGGCGCCGATCCGCGAGGTGCTCGACCGGCTCGTCGTCGCGACCCAATTGCGTTTCCCGATCGTCGGTGACCTGGCCCGCAGCGTGCGCTTCCGCTGGTTCGACCAACCCGCCGTCGACGCCGACCGTTCGGTCACACTCGAAGCGGTCGGGCCCGAACTCATCGCGCTGGACGCCCTGCCCGAGGGCCCCGAGCGCACGGCCCGGCTGGAGGCGCTGGCCGACATCCCCGAGAGGATCGTGGCTTTTCTCGGCGACCGGTTGCGTTCCGGGACACCGCGATCGGAGCCGATGCTCGCTGTGCTGATCCGGCGCCACTATCGCGAGCACGAGCTGACGGATCTCGTCGAGTATGCCGTCGACGGACGCCCGTTCGCCGCCGCGAACTATCAGCTCGACCGGCGCCCCACGCACCTGATCACGACGATCGGGCGGCTCGAAGAACTCCGCGCGGACGGGCCCCTGACTCGCGCCCTCACCCACGAAGTCGAGTCGGCGATCGCCCGGGACGACCGGCAGATCGCCCTCGACCTCTATGTCCACGCGCCGGACCTTCCGGCGGATCCGGACGCCGCGTCCGCCGCCCTCTCCGCGGTCTTCGCCGAGCTGCCCTTCACCCCTCGCGTGCGCAGGATCGCGATCGGCGTCGTGCGCGAGGCGGGCGTCGAGGTGGGTTATGTGACCTTGCGCCCGCAACCGGACGGGACCCTCGTCGAAGAACGTCCGGTTCGCGACGTCCACCCGATGGTCGGGCGGCGCCTCAACCTGTGGCGGCTGCGGGACTTCACCATCACCCGCCTCGAGGCACCGGCCGACGTGCTCCTGTTGCACTGCGTCGGTGTCGACAACCCCGACGACCAACGCCTCGTCGCCCTCGCCCAGGTCCGCCAGCTCACGCTGGTGCGGGACGAGGCAGGCAAGGTGTCGGGCCTCCCGCACGTCGAGCGCGCCCTGGCACAGTGTCTCGACGGCATCCGGCACGCCCGCGCCGCCCTCGGCACGCGCGAGCACCGGCTGGACATGAACCACGTCTGGGTGCACATCTGGCCGCCGGTGGACGCCGACATCGACCAGCTCACGGCCCTGCAGAGCAAGATCGCGCCGATGACGGCCGACGCGGGCATCGAGGAGGTGCGAATCGAGGGCCGGCTCGCCGCCGCCGGCGGCCGCACCGTCCCGATCGTCGCGCGCTTCACCTATCAACCGGGTTCGGGCGTCGACTTCACGGTCGAACCGCCGGCGACGACGCGGCTGGCCGCTCTCGATGCGTATGCCGAGAAGGTCGTCCGCGCCCGCCGCCGCGGCCTGGTCTATCCCTACGAGCTCCAGACGTTCATCGCGGGGGACAGCGGCACGGTGACCGAACTCGATCTCGATGCGTCCGGCGGCCTTGCCCCGGTCGACCGGCCGTTCGGGCAGAACCGCGCGGGCATCATCGCCGCCCTCGTGACGACGTCGACCGAACTGCACCCCGAGGGCATCGAACGTGTTGTGCTGTGCGGAGACCCGCTGCGCTCGCTCGGATCCGTCGCCGAGGCGGAGTGTGCCCGGGTCATGGCCGCGCTGGACATGGCAGAGGAACGACGCGTCCCGGTCGAGTGGTTCGCCCTGTCCGCCGGGGCGCGGATCGCGATGGACTCCGGCACCGAGAACATGGACTGGGTCGCCAAGGCGCTGCGGCGGATCGTCGAGTTCACCCAGGCCGGGGGTGAGATCAACGTCGTCGTCGCGGGCATCAACGTTGGGGCGCAACCTTATTGGAACGCCGAGGCGACGATGCTCATGCACACCAAGGGCATCCTCGTCATGACCCCCGACTCGGCCATGGTCCTGACCGGCAAGCAGTCGCTGGACTTCTCGGGCGGCGTCAGTGCCGAGGACAACTTCGGCATCGGTGGCTATGACCGTGTCATGGGTCCGAACGGTCAGGCGCAGTACTGGGCGCGCGATCTCGCGGGCGCCCTCGACATCCTCCTCGCCCACTATGACGCGACCTATGTCGCCGCGGGTGAGGACGGTCCGCGGCACGCGGAGACGAGCGACCCGGTCGACCGCGACGTCACGGCATACCCGCATCAACTCGACGGGAGCGACTTCGCGACGGTCGGCGACATCTGGTCCGCCGCGTCGAACCCGGACCGCAAGAAGCCCTTCGACATCCGCACCGTCATGCGCGCTGTGGCGGATCAGGACCACGAGCTGCTCGAGCGGTGGGCGGGCATGGCCGATGCCGAGACGGCGGTGGTCACTGACGCGCGGCTGGGCGGCCACTCGGTGTGCTTGATCGGCATCGAGTCGAGAACCGTTGCGCGCCAAGGGTTCCCGCCCACGGACGGGCCGGACACCTACACGGCCGGCACCCTCTTCCCACGCTCGTCCAAGAAGGTCGCCCGGGCAATCAACGCCGCCTCGGGCAACCGGCCGGTGGTCGTCCTGGCGAACCTGTCCGGCTTCGACGGGTCACCGGACTCCATGCGCAACCTGCAGCTCGAATACGGCGCCGAGATCGGCCGGGCCATCGTCAACTTCGACGGGCCGATCGTCTTCGTCGTCATCTCCCGCTATCACGGCGGCGCGTTCGTGGTCTTCTCCAAGGCGCTCAATCCGCGCATGACGGTGCTTGCGATCGAGGGCTCGTTCGCCTCGGTGATCGGCGGAGCACCCGCTGCCGCAGTGGTTTTCAGCCGCGACGTCGACGCCCGCACCGCCGCCGACCCCCGTGTCGCCGACCTCGAGACCCGCCTCGCCGCCGCCACCAACGGACAGCGCAGCGTGATTGCGGCCGAACTCGCCGACGTGCGCTCCACGGTCCGCGCCGAGATGGTCAACGCCGTCGCCGCCGAGTTCGACGGCGTGCACAACATCCACCGCGCCGTCGCCGTCGGCTCCGTCGACGAGGTCATCCCCCCGGGGTCCCTGCGCTCCCGCATCATCACCGCCCTCGACGCCGGTTAGGTCGTCGCTGGGCGTGGACCTCACGCCGTGCTCTGGGGAGCGGCCTGGAGCGGAATTGCCATTCCGCAGACGTGGGAAAGATCCCGCAGTACGCTCCCCTCGCCGTCGGTGCCGTGCTGGGCCCGATCCCTGGGCGACCCTCGCGGCCGGTTCGCCCTGGCGGCGCGACTTCCGCATTGCGTGTCCGAACCGGGAGGAGGTGCGTGATGCTCAGTCGGTTCATGGCGCAGACACGAACTTGTTGTTGTCGGCTGCTTCGAGGTGACATGTCGCGACTCGTGATCTTTGCCCTGGGCACGCCAAGCAGCCCAGCGGCTTTACGGGTTGTGCGCGTCCGCTTCGCCGATGGTCGCGACCACCGAACGATCCGCGGGGCAGACCCAGAATGCCAACGAGCCAACGACGGCCGCCTGTAGCGGATGACGATCGGGGTGAGCCGGGCAGGGCGGCCAGGTGGTCTGACCGAGCTCCCACAGCTGACCCTCGATGACCACCTCCTGGACCTGATCCGCGGCCGAGGCGACCCGGTCCGCGACGGGTGCATATCGGTCGACCGCCAGCCCGGACTTGACCGCCGCGTTGCTGGGTGGTCGGCGAGGTTCGCAGGCATACCGCGACGTGACGCCCACGGAATCCGCGAGTGTGGGTCTTGTCACCTCGGCGCGTCTCCGCCAGGATCATCGGTGACCGACGAGCCAGGCACATCGGGCCACGAAGGAGTGACCGCATGACGCGCATTACCGTCACCGTGGACGGGGACACCTATACCGACGACGTCGAGCCACGGACCTTGCTGGTCCAATACCTGCGCGAGAATCTCGGCAAGGTCGGCACGGTCATCGGCTGCGACACGAGCAACTGCGGGGCCTGCACCGTCCACCTGGACGGGCGCAGCGTGAAGTCTTGCAACGTCCTGGCCGTGCAGGCCGACGGGCACGAGGTCACGACCATCGAGGGCCTCGCCACCGACGGCCAACTGCACCCGATGCAAAAGGCCTTCCACGAGAACCACGCCCTGCAGTGCGGCTACTGCACGCCCGGCATGATCATGCAGGCCATCGACATCCTCAAGGACCACCCCGACCCGAGCGAGCAGCAGATCCGCGAGGGCCTCGAGGGCAACCTGTGCCGCTGCACCGGCTATCACAACATCGTCAAGGCCGTCGCGGCCGCCGCCAAGGCGCCCGGCGCCGAACTCGCAAGCAGCAAGGTGGGTGAGTGACATGACCGTCAGCCCCGACGCCCTCGTCGAGATCGCCGAGGAGAGCCCGCAGGCCGACCTGACCGAGCCCAGCGGGGCGGGACCCGAGATCGGCAACCGCCGGCTGCGCAAGGAGGACCAGCGCCTCATCACCGGCCGAACCAAGTGGACCGACAACATCGTCCTCCCGGGCATGCTGCACCTGGCCATGGTCCGCAGCCCCTTCGCCCACGCCAAGATCACCAGCATCGACACCAGCGGCGCCCAGGGCCTGCCCAATGTGGTGGCCGTCTTCACCGCCGCCGACTTCCCCGACGGGATGGGCGCCTGCGCCAACGCCTGGCCCATCACCCCCGAGCAGGTCACTCCCGACCACCTGCCGATGATCGGCGAGCGGGTCGCGTGCGCCGGCGAGATCGTCGCGGTCGTCGTCGCCCGGTCCGCCAAAGAAGCCCGTGACGCCGCCGAGCAGGTCGACGTCGACTACGAGGAACTGCCTGCCGTCTTCGACGCCATGGAGGCGATGAAGGACGAGATCCTCGCCCACCCCGACAAGGGCACCAACAAGAGCGCCTTCTGGAAGCTGGACTCCAAGGAGGCCGGCACCGGCGGCGACGTCGACGAGGCCATCGCCAAGGCCCGGCAGGACGGCGTCGTCATCGAGCGGGAGTTCCGTCAGCAGCGCCTCATACCGGCGTTCATGGAGCCGCGCTCGACCGTCGTCGATCCCACGGGTGAGCAGGTCACGATGTGGTCGGCGACGCAGATCCCGCACATCCTGCGCTTCCTCATCGCGGCCACGACCGGTATGCCGGAGAGCAAGGTCCGGGTGATCGCCCCCGACGTCGGTGGCGGCTTCGGCGGCAAGCTGCAGACGACGCCGGAGGAGTTCATCACCCTCGCCGTCGCGCGGCGGCTAGGCAAGCCGTGCAAGTACACCGAGACCCGCAGCGAGTCGTTGATCTCCGGCCACCACGGCCGCGACCAATACCAAAAGCTCACTCTCGCAGCGGAAAAGGACGGCACGGTCACCGGCCTGAAGGTCGACCTGGTCGCCAACCTCGGCGCCTATGTCGCCATCGTCGGCGGTGGCGTGCCGGTGCTCGGGGCGTGGATGTTCAACTCGATCTACAAATTCCCCGCCTACCAGTTCAACTGCCAGACGGTCCTGACCAACACCACCTGGGTCGATGCCTACCGCGGAGCCGGACGCCCGGAGGCGACCTTCGGCATCGAGCGGATCATGGACGAACTCGCCGCCGAACTCGGCCGCGACCCCCTCGAGGTCCGCGAGCAGAACTGGATCAAGCACGAGGAGTTCCCGTTCACCTCGGTCGCCGGAATGACTTACGACAGTGGGAATTACGAGGCCGCGACGGCGCGGGCCAAAGAGCTTTTCGGGTATGACGCGCTGCGGGCCGAGCAGGCTGAGCGCCGCGAGCGCAAGGACCCCGTGCAGTTGGGCATCGGCGTCTCGACCTTCACCGAGATGTGCGGTCTCGCGCCCTCACGAGTCCTCGGGTCACTGGCATACGGCGCCGGAGGCTGGGAACACGCCTCGATCCGCATGCTCCCCACCGGCAAGGTGGAGGTCATCACCGGCACCTCGCCCCACGGCCAGGGCCACGAAACGGCGTGGAGCCAGATCGTCGCCGACCGGCTCGGTGTGCCCTTCGAAGATGTCGAGGTGCTGCACGGTGACACCGCCGTCGCCTACAAGGGTCTCGACACTTATGGTTCGCGTTCGCTCGTCGTCGGCGCGGAAGCCGTTGTGCGAGCAGCGGACAAGGTGATCGAGAAGGCCAAGGGCTTCGCCGCGCACATGCTCGAGGCGAGCGAGGACGACCTCGAGTTCGTGGGCGGTCGCTACGGCGTCAAGGGGACCGACAAGGGCGTCGGCCTTACCGATATCGCGCTGGCGACCTTCGCCTCGCACGACTACCCGGAGCACCTCGAGCCCGGCATCGACGCCGACGCGACCTTCGATCCCGACAACTTCTCCTTCCCGCACGGCACGCACCTGTGCGCGATGGAAGTCGACACCGAGACCGGGCAGAGCCGGATGCGGTCGTATGTCTGCGTCGACGACATCGGCCACATCATCAACCCGCTCATCGTCGAGGGCCAGATCCACGGCGGCCTGGTCCAAGGAATCGCGCAGGCGCTGTGGGAGGAGGCGATCTTCGACGAGAACGGCACACTGGTGACCGGCTCCTTCGTCGACTACACGCTGCCGACGGCGGCCGACACGATCTCGTTCGTCACCGAGAACACCGTCTCCCCGTCGACGACGAATACGTTGGGCGCCAAGGGAGTCGGCGAGGCCGGCACCATCGCCTCGACGCCAGCAGTCGTCAACGCCATCGTGGACGCGCTGCGGCCGATGGGCATCGACGACATCGTCATGCCGTGCACGCCGCAGCGGGTATGGAAGGCGATCCAGACCGCCGGGGACCACTCCGGCGATGTCGCCGCGCAAGCCCAACCGCACTTCGACGAGGGCGCGGCCAACGCCGATCCCGGCGTCACGGGAGAAGGGAACGGCCAGTGATCCCTACCGCATTCGACTATGTCGCCCCCGAGTCCGTCGCGGATGCCTTAGCGGCACTTGCCGATTCGGATGACGCCAAGGTGCTGGCCGGCGGCCAGTCGCTGCTGCCCATTCTGCGGATGCGTCTCAACGCACCCGACAAGGTCGTCGACCTCGGCCGCATCGCGGAGTTGCGGGGCGTCCGCGAGGACGGCGACGCGATCGTCATCGGCGCGATGACGTCATACGTCGATCTGCTCGCCGACCCACTCGTCGCGGAGCACGCGGCCCTGCTCAAGGCCGCCATCGAGACCGTCGCCGACCCGCAGATCCGCCGCCGCGGCACCATCGGCGGGGCGCTGGTGCATGCCGATCCGGCCGGAGACGTGGGCGCCCCGGTCCTGGCTCTCGACGGCGAACTCGTGATCACCGGCAGCGCCGGTGAGCGCACCGTCGCCGCGGCGGACTTCTTCGAAGACCTCTTCACGACCGCCGTCGGTGAGGACGAGTTGCTCACCGCCGTCCGCATCCCGAAACACACAGGGTGGGGCGCGGCCTACGAGAAGTTCGTCCGCGTGGCCCACCAATGGTCGATCGTCGCCGTGGCGGCAACGGTTCGGATGGAGGGCGACACCATCGCCGAAGCCCGCGTCGGCCTGACCAACATGGGGTCGACACCATTGCGCGCCACGGCAACCGAGGAGGCGCTCGCGGGCAAGCAGGCGAGTGCCGAGGCCATCGCCGAGGCGTGTGCAAAGGCCGCCGACGGCACCAACCCACCGAGCGACCTCAACGGAGACGGCGACTATCGCAAACATTTGGCGACCGTCTTCACGCGCCGGGCGGTGCTCGCGGCGGCAGACTGATCCAATGGAACTCACCCACGATTTCGTCGTCCCCGCCTCGCTCGACGCGGCCTGGGCGACCTTCATGGACCTGGAGCAGGTCGGTTCGTGCTTCCCCGGCGCCACGGTCGAGTCGGTCACCGACGAGGGCTTCACCGGCACCGTCAAGGTCAAGCTCGGGCCGATCGCCCTGGTCTACACGGGCGCGGGCAAGTTCATCGAGCGTGACGACGCCGCCCATCGCGCGGTCATCGAGGCCAAGGGCAAGGACAAGCGCGGCAACGGCACTGCCGGTGCCACCGTCACCGTCCACCTGACCCCGGCCGATGGCGGCGAGCACACCCGCGTCGACGTCACCACGGACCTGGCGATCACCGGCAAGCCCGCCCAGTTCGGTCGCGGGGTGATGCAGGACGTCTCGGACAAGCTGCTCCAGCAGTTCGTCTCGTGCATCGAGGGTCGCTTCGCGCCCGCACCGACCCCGGCAGCCGTCTTCGGGGACACCACGCCAGAGGACGTCGCGGTCGCCGTCACGCCCGATAACCGTGCCGAGCCGAGCGCCGAGACGACCCCCACCCCTGCACCGACCACCGGGCCAGCGACAGGTCCGGTCGCGCGACCGGGCGCACAGGACGACGCCATCGACCTCGGCGCCACCGTGCTGCCGGTCCTCGCCCGGGCCTACGCGCCGCACATCGCCACCGGGCTCGTGGGCCTGTACATCGGCTGGAAGCTCGGGAGACGGCTGCCCGGCTAGCAGTGCTCAGCCCGACCCGCCGATGTCGACCTCGTAGGCCTCGTAGATCAGGTCCGTGCCGCGCTGACGATGCCGGGTGAGCCGGGCGAGCATGTCGCCGACGGCCTGCCGATGGGCATCGGCGTCGACGCTGGCTTCACCCGAATCGCGTTCCGCAAGAAGGCGGTCCACTTCGTCGAGCAGGTACTTGTGATCTGTGAGCTGTGCCTGGACGGTGGGGGCGAGCCGGGGCGCGCTGGCCCGCAGATCGGCATACAGCCCGCCGTCTGCCTCGGTCAGTGCGACGTGGTCGCGCAGGTCGTGGGCGAGTTCGGTGAGCGCAGCCCGGGCGCGGCGGCGCCACAGGTCCCCGAGCCCGGCCGGCTGGGCAAGGGCGTCCTCGAGAGCACGGATCGATTCGGTGAGCTCGCCGCGGGCGGCGCGCACGCGCTCCAGGTGATCGGCGAGTTCCTTGTCCATCAGCGACCTCCTCGTGCGACTCCTGGCGTGATCAAAGGATGACGCATGCGAGGTGACTTGGCGAGGGTCGGCTCGTGTCCGTGCAGCCGCCCTTTCGCCACAACAGGACGGCGTCGCGGCCGAGGCGTCGAAACTCGACGACTCCCGGCCGCGACACCAGCCTGACTCGGACGGATCAAACCGTCTTCAGAGCGAAACAGACCTCACCTGTTGACAGGTCGGCGGCCCAGCCGGTGACGACATCGACACCGACCTTGTTGCGAGTGCTGCCGGATTGGCTCCATGAGCCGCTGGCGTCGGAGACCTTCGCCCCGTGGTAGACGACCGTGCCGCGGTTGGCGATGGCGGCGAGCCAGGTGTGGCCGGCGGGGGCGCCGGAGACGGAGAAGTCCACCGCGATCGAGCCGCCGCTCGACGAGGCGCTCAGCTGCGCCTGCGAACCCTGGCTGCAGACGGTGACGACAACCGCCGACGCGGACGAGGCGGCATTGGCGCTCGGTGCGAAGGCCACGGTGCCGGCCAGGGCAGTCGCAAGAACGATGGAGGCGGAACGGGTTTTCGACATGCGGTGTCCTTTCATCACGTGGGCCCGCTAGCTACGAACCGGTAACCAGGGAATCCGACGCTGCCAACCGGGCAACACCGCACGTCATACCCAAGCGCACCCCAAGACCTGCGGGTCGCGCTCTGCTCCGCACGCACTCGGGACGTATCGCGACCCATCTGCACGTACATACCGCCCGCGATGCGCTGGTCGTCGCGCCCCGATCCGGGATAGCCACGCGCTATGGTTGATTGTTCAAGTGTCCCGCTGAGGACAGTCAACCCATCTCTCTGAGGAGCACCCCCATGCACATCGGCATCATTCTCGGCTCCATCCGCGAAGGCCGCGCTGGCGAAGCCGTCGCGAACTGGGTTCTCGAGCAGGCCCAGTCGCGTGGTGACGCCGAGTACGAGCTCATCGATCTCAAGTCCTTCGACATCCCTCTCCTGACGAGCGCGACGGTCCCCGGCGCCGCAAACAAGCAGTATGACGACGAGCGGGTCACCGCTTGGAGCAAGGCCATCGACGCGTGCGACGCCTTCGTCTTCGTCACACCCGAGTACAACCACTCCGTCCCAGGTGCCTTGAAGAACGCCTACGACGTGCTCGGCAACGAGTGGGCCGACAAGGCGGTCGGGTTCGTCTCCTACGGCGCCGAGTCGGGGGTCCGGGCGGTCGAGCACTGGCGCCAGATCGTCGCCAACTTCCGGATGGTCGGCGTGCGCCAGCAGGTCTCCCTCTCCAGCTTCCTGGAGTTCGGCGACGATGGCTTCCAGCCCAACGAGCGCCGTCCGCAGGAACTGAAGACCCTCCTGGACCAGCTCACCACCCGCGCGGGTCAGCTCGCCGGCTGACGCAGGACGCGGCATACCCTGAACCCGTGAGCACCTCGGCACCTACCCGCCCGCGCGCGCCCAAGCGGCGCTCGCCCGGGTGGGTGCCCAACCAGCACGGCGCGTGGGCGATGCTCGCCGCCCCCTTGCTGGTCGGCATCCTCGCCAGCCGCCCCTCGGCCGTCCTCGTGCCGCTGACGGCGTTCTGGTTCGCCGGCTACTTCGCCTTCTTCGCCGTCGGGCTGTGGCTGAAGTCGCGCCGCAAGGCGCGCTACTTCCCGCCCGTGCGTGCGTATGCCGTCATCTCGGCCGTGCTGGGTGTGGTCACCCTGGTGCTGGACCCGGGTCTGGCCCGGTGGGCGCCGCTCTTCCTGCTTCCGCTCGGGGTCGGGCTGGTCGCGTCCGCCACGCGCACCGAGCGCTCCCTCGTCAGTGGGCTGGCGACCGCCACCGGGTCCTGCCTCATGGCGGTTGTCGCCTACGATGCCGGCGGCGGCACCGACTGGTCACGGATCTGGATCATTGCCGCTGTGCTCGCCGCCTACTTCGGCGGCACCGTCGTCTATGTGAAAACGATGATCCGCGAACGTGATTCGCGCGCCCACTATCTGCTGTCCGTGACGTGGCACGCGCTGAGCACGCTCGCCATGCTGGTCGTCAGCTGGCCCCTCGTCGCCGTCTTTGCGCTACTCACGGCGCGCGCCGCGCTCTTCCCGCGTCGGGCCATGACCCCGAAGACGGTCGGCCTGATCGAGATCGCCGCGACCATCGCCGTCGCGCTGGGCGCGCTCGCCGCCTGAAGCAGCCATGGGCTGCCGCGGGGGATGCCGGCAGCCGGACGGTGAATTCGGTTCGGCCCCCGTCAGGCGGATCTGCTGCCCAATGGGGCCGTGTCGCGCCACAATGCCGTATGACGTTGCGCTCGCGCTGGTGGCTGCCCGCGGCGGTGCTGGTGCTGACCATGATCCAGCTCGCGGTCGGCGCCTTCGCCGACCTGCCGCAGTTCGAGGGCAAAGGCTTCGGGGCCCGGCTGTGGGCCTATCCGCTGATGATGATGCTCGTCCCGGCGATCTGGTTCGCCTGGCGCAGCCGCGGGACATCCGAGGCATCCCGGGGCGCGAGAGCCGCTGGGAGAGAGGGTATTCCGTGGCTTGCCTTCGCCCTCGTCATGCTCGGCTTCCTCGTCGACGTCACGGGCAACACCCTCGACCTCTATGACAGCGTCGTCTGGTGGGACGACGCCAACCACTTCGTCAACTGGATCTTCCTCAACGCCGGTCTTGGGCTGCTCCTCGTGCCGAGCGTCGAGAAGCGTTGGGCCCGAGTGCTGCTCGTGACCGGCCTCGGCGCGATCCTCGCGATCGGGTGGGAACTGGGGGAGTGGTACACCTTCATCCGCCACGGCACCGAACTCGACACGGCATACCAGGACACCCTCGGCGACGAAGCCCTCGGGACTCTCGGCGCCTTCGTCGCGGGACTGCTCGTCATCAACCACCGCCGCCGCCCTACCTCGTGACGCGCGGCGGCGGTCCGCATACGATCAACACTATGGTCGACGTCGCCACAGCACCCAGCCTGCTGCCCACCCTCGACAATGCGCGCACCCGCGAACTGGACAAGAAGCACGTCCTGCACTCCTGGTCCGCGCAGAACGCCATCAACCCGCCGCCGGTCACCGAGGCCAGCGGGGTGCGGATGACCGTCGACGGCACGAGCTATATCGACTTCACCAGCCAGCTGGTCAATGTCAACATCGGCTACCAGCACCCGAAGCTGGTCGCCGCCATCCAGGAGCAGGCGGGCCGGCTGATGACCGTCTCCCCGGCGATGGCCAACGACATGCGCTCCGAGGCCGCCCGCGTCATCGCCGAGGTCGCTCCCGACGGCATGAACATGGTCTTCTTCACCAACGGCGGGGCGGAGGCCAACGAGAACGCGATCCGCATGGCGCGCCTGCACACCGGCCGGCACAAGGTGCTTGCGGCCTACCGCAGCTACCACGGCGCCACCCACGGGGCCATCACCCTGACCGGTGAGCCGCGCCGCTTCGGCTCCGAACCCGGCATACCCGGGGTCGTGCACTTCTTCGGCCCCTACCTCTATCGCAGCCCCTTCCACGCCACCACCGAGGCGGAGGAAGGCGATCGGGCGCTGCAGCATCTGCGCGAGGTCATGGTCGCCGAGGGGACGGACAAGATCGCCGCGATCATCCTCGAGACCATCGTCGGCACCAACGGCATCCTCATGCCCCCCGACGGCTACCTGCGCGGCGTGCGCGAGCTGTGCGACGAGTTCGGCATCCTGCTCATCGCCGATGAGGTGATGGCCGGGTTCGCGCGGACCGGCGAGTGGTTCGCCATCAACCACTGGGGCGTCGTTCCCGACCTGATCTCCTTCGCCAAGGGGGTCAATTCCGGGTATGTCCCGCTCGGCGGGGTCATCCTGTCCGATGCGGTCGCCGGGTCCTTCATGGACACGGCATACCCGGGCGGTCTGACCTACTCCGGGCATCCGCTGGCCTGCGCCTCCGCGGTCGCGTCCGTCTCGATCATGAAGGAGGAGGGGATCGTCGAGCACGCCCGGGACCTGGGGGAGCGGGTCATCGGGCCGAAGCTGCGCGAGCTGGCGCAGGCCCACCGCAGCGTCGGCGAGGTGCGCGGCATCGGCGTCTTCTGGGCGCTCGAACTGGTCACCGACCCCGACGCCCGCACGCCCCTGACCGCCGACCAGATGAACCAGGTCGCCGCAGCGTGCAAGGGCGCCGGCATGTGGCCGTTCATCGCCGGCAACCGGGTGCACATCGTGCCGCCGTGCGTGATCACCGAGGAGGAGTTCGCCGAGGGCGTGCGTGCGCTCGAGGACGGGCTGGCCGTGGCCGACGGGTTCGTCGCCGGGTCCTGACCTGCGTTTTGGTCGCAGGCCGCTGCACCGTGTAATCTCTCCCAGGCGCCTTGCGAGGCGCCAGGCCTCCTTAGCTCAGTCGGCAGAGCGTTTCCATGGTAAGGAAAAGGTCGTCGGTTCGATTCCGACAGGGGGCTCAGGTGCCGCCCGCATGCGGTGCGCGCCCTTGGCGGGGTAGCTCAGCTGGTTAGAGCGCACGACTCATAATCGTGAGGTCGCGGGATCGAGCCCCGCTCCCGCTACCACCCGAGGATTTCGCGGGAATGCGAAGCCTCGGTATTCTGTTGTGTCGGTGTCCTGCGACCCGATCGCAGGCTGAATCCGTCCGTACCCCTAGAAGCAGGTTGCTCCGTGGCTAAGAAGACTGCCGACATCCGCCCCAAGATCACCTTGGCGTGCACTGAGTGCAAGGAGCGCAACTACATCACCGAGAAGAACCGCCGCAACACCCCTGACCGGGTCGAGCTGGCCAAGTTCTGCCCGCGTTGCCGCAAGCACACCCCGCACCGCGAGACCCGCTGACGTTTCGCGCCCCGAAGCGCCCCGACCCCGTGCTGGGTCGGGGCGCTTCGGCGTGTCGGTGACAACCGCACTTTTCCGCCCAGTGCCACTTCCTGTCGGTTCGCCTGACAACGTTCGCGAGGCGAACCGCCACAAACCCTCCCAAAGCCCAGCGCCTAGACTCGCCGGTATGCCAGTGAACGAGGACTACGTGGGGCGCAGCTTCCCGCCTGTGGGGCCGTATGCCGTGGACCCGGCCATGATCGCGGCGTTCGCGTCCGCTGTGGGCGCGACCGACCCGGTGCACTTCGATTCCGAGGCGGCCCGCGCCGCGGGCTATCGGGATGTCATCGCCCCGCCGACGATGGCGGTGCGCTTCGACCAGCTGGCCTCTCGCGAGTACGTCCAGGACGCGGACGCCGGCATCGACTACTCCCGCGTCGTGCACGGCGAGCAGCGCTTCACCCACCACCGCCCGATCACCGCCGGCGACGAGCTGACCGCACAGACCACCGTCGACTCGATCCGGATGGCCGGCGGGCACGCCATGATCACCGTGCGCAGCGAGATCACGGCCGGCGAGGAGCCGGTCGCGACCACGCACTCGACGATCGTCGTGCGGGGAGGGGAGTGACCATGGCCCGCGCATTTGCTTCGGTCAGTGTCGGCGAGGAACTCGGCCCGAAGACCATGCCCGTCGGCCGCGGCACGCTGGTCGACTACGCCAACGCCTCCCTCGACCAGAACCCCATCCACCAGGACGAGGGCTTCGCCAAGAGCGTCGGCCTGCCCGACGTCATCGCCCACGGCATGTGGACGATGGGCGCCGCCGCCACGCTTGTCTCGGACTGGGCAGGCGACGCGGGACGGGTCGTCGAATTCGGCACGCGGTTCACGGCCATGGTCGTCGTGCCGCTGGACGGGGCCGAGCTGGAGGTCTCCGGGGTCGTCAAGTCCCTCGACGAGGCGACCAAGCGCGCCACCGTCGAGCTGACCGCGACCGCTGCCGGGCAGAAGGTCCTCGGCCGGTGCACCGCGGTCGTCCAGCTCGACTGATGCCAGAGGAGTTCGACGCACCCCTGGCGCCGCTGACCACCATGCATGTCGGCGGGCCGGCCGCGCGCCTGGTCACCGTCACCACCACCGACGAACTCGTCGATGCCGTCCGCGAGGTCGACGACGCCGGCGAGCCACTGCTGGTCGTCGGCGGCGGCTCCAACCTCGTCATTGCCGACGAGGGATTCGCCGGCACGGTCGTCCACGTCCGGACCACCGGCGTGACGCGGGAGTCGCAGGACTACTGCGGCGGTGCCTTCGTCCGGATCGCGGCCGGCGAAGTCTGGGACGACTTCGTCGCCCGCGCCGTCGCCGAGGGGTGGGCCGGGATCGAGGCCCTGAGCGGCATACCCGGTTCCGCGGGGGCGACCCCGATACAGAATGTCGGCGCCTACGGCCAGGAGGTCGCCCAGACCATCGCGCAGGTGCGCACCTGGGACCGCGAGACCCAATCGGTGCGCACCTTCGCCGCGAACGAATGCGCGTTCACCTACCGGCATTCCGTGTTCAAGGCCAGCACGCGCTATGTCGTGCTCGATGTCGCGTTCCAACTCGAGGTGGCGGACCTCTCTCGGCCGATCGCGTATGCCGATCTGGCCGCAGGGCTCGGCGTCGAGCAGGGCGCGCGGGTGCCGCTCGCCGACGCCCGGGAGGCCGTGCTGGCGCAGCGCCGCAAGCGCGGGATGGTGCTCGACCCGGACGACCACGACACCTGGTCGTGCGGGTCGTTTTTCACCAATCCCGTTCTCTCCCAGCGGGCTTTCGACCAGCTCGTCGAGCGGGTGCACGAACGACTGGGCTCCGACGTCAGCCCACCCGCCTTCCCCGGCGCCGACGGCAGCGTCAAGACCAGCGCCGCCTGGCTGATCGACAAGGCCGGCTTCAGCAAGGGCTTCGGAGCCGCGAGGGAGTCGGGCCTGAGCGGTCGCGCCACACTCTCGACCAAGCACACGCTAGCCGTCACCAACCGCGGCGACGCCACCGCCGCCGACATCCTCGCCCTCGCCCGCACGGTCCGCGACGGCGTCCACGACGCCTTCGGCGTCACCCTCGTCAATGAGCCCGTCTTCATCGGCCACCAGCTCTAGCGATATGCGTAGACGCCATTGGGTTGAGCCACGATCCGCAGGTCTCCGGCCTGCACCCCGATCTCGTCCGGGATGGGTTTGCGCACGGTGTCACTCGGGCCTCCGTCGATCATCGGCTCTGTGATATCGAGGCGGGCCCGCCGTCCGGGCGGGCCGTCCGTGCTACTGCGCCAATAGGAGAGGTCTCGATCGGCGATCACGTCCCCGCTGGCTGCGTCCAGCAGCCGCGTCTGGTTGCCCTCGTCGAAGATCAGGTCGCCGTTGGACAGGCGAGTCAGACGGGGCTGAAAGCGTGAGCGCCCCAGTGCCACGCTCCACCGCTCCTTGCCAGTTTCCGGATCGAGCGCCCGCAGTCGCCCGCCGTAGAGGAGGCGTCCATCGAAGTCGTCATAGGTTCCGTTGACGCGGGCAGGTTCTGGTGTAAAGACGTAGACATCACCCTCGTGACTGAAATGCCCGGATTGGGTCGCGACCTGGGCGAGCTGGTCTCCCGGGGACACCCAGCGCTTTCTGCCGGTGCGGGTGGTGAAGGCCGCGACCGTCGTTGACACGAGGTGGCCGCCCTTGCCGGATTCGCGGAAACCCATCGTGGTGACCTCGCCGATCGTCGCCCACCCTCTCATGCACACATATCGGGGACAGGTCTTCATGATCGATTGGGGATCCAGGGTCCACTGGACCTCACCGTCCACGATGTATTCGAAGGGGTCCGCGACGGGATTGACGACGACGAGTCCGGCTTTCGCGGGGGAGAAGGACCGATCGCCGGGTGCGTAGCGAAGGGTCGGCAAGGGATGGTGCATCCGGGTATCGCCAATGAAGCACCACGCCCGGCCGTCGGGGCAGGGACCCAACTGGTCGATCTCAACGGCGACGGGAGAATCGCGGCCGACCCGGGCGCCCGTCCGCACGTCAAAGACCCGGATTCGGCCGCCTTCCCCATCGGCGATGACCGCGGCCACGGAGTCGCCCACTACGACGGGGGGTGTGATGGTCTGGTTGACTGCGGATCCCCGGTCGGACAAATCCGCTTCCCAGATCACCTTTCCGGTCCTGGCCTCGAGAGCCCGTAGCGATCGCTTCGTCCCGGCCTCCGCGAAATAGATGACGCTGCTGCCATCCGGCGTCAGCGTGACGCCGGTGAGCGGCGCCGGTTCCGCGACCCCCCAGACCACCTGCGCAGTGGGTCGGTTGGTCGACGTCGGCGCTGCCGACGTCATGGTGAAACTGGCGGAAGTCGTTGGCGAGGCGGTTGGACGTGCCTGTTGAGAGCAGGCGCTCCCAGCGGTGAGCACGACGATTCCGCACAGGATGCGGGCGCGGGCGGCGGATCGAGGACCCCGTTGCACGACGACCCCCTGCGGCGTTGACATGCCTCGAACGTAGGTCAGATGATCGAGTCTCGCTCGTCGAGAAGGAGTTTTCCACAGGCGGTGGCGGACATTTTCCGCTCTCTGGCTGTCAGACTCGACGCACGGCGACGCAGTGGTCGCCGCCAGCGGAGGAGGCTCGATGAGCGAGGCAATGCACGAAGCGATGACCGATCAGACCACGGCCCTCAACGCCTGTGACTGTCCCAACTGCCAGGTGGGATGCAGCTGCAACGACTGCGAGTGCACGGACTGCACGTGCCCCAGGTGCTCCCTCGACCAGGACGAGGAGCTCGAGGACTGAGGACCCGCGCGGGATGGGCAAACGGCATCAGGGAAAGGCGCCGAAGCGGCATACGACGACCGAGACCCACGAAGCGCCGACGAGCGACCTGACCGCCCCCGCGCGGACCGGCGGCGACATCCTCGTCGGCGTGCTGCGCGAGGCGGGCGTCCATGCGGCGTTCGGGGTCGTCAGCATCCACAACCTGCCGCTCGTCGAGGCCGTCGACCGCGATCTGCGGTTCGTCCCGATGCGTCACGAGGCGGCAGCTGTCAACGCGGCCGACGGTTATGCCCGCGCGAGCGGCGGCGTCGGGGTCGCCCTCACCTCCACCGGGACCGGCGCCGGTAATGCCGCCGGGTCCATGCTCGAAGCGCTGACCGCGCAGAGCCGGGTCCTGCACGTGACCGGCAATATCGACGCCGACCTGCTCGGCGAGCACCGCGGCGCTTATCACGAGGTGCCGAGGCAGTTGCAGATGCTCGATGCGGTATCGGCCCAGGCGCTGCGGATCCAGACCGCACGCCAGGCTCGCGCCGTCCTGACCGTCGCCGTCCAACGACTGCTGGCGCCACCGCAAGGACCGGTCAGCGTCGACTGGCCCATCGACCTGCAGTACACCGCCGATCCCGATGCGCAGAACACCGTGCCGCGGCCCCCGCGCCAGCCGCCGGCCGGCATCCGCCGCGACATCGAACGGGCGGCTGCGGTCATGCGTCAGGCCAAGCGGCCGTTGATCTGGGCCGGCGGCGGAGCGCGCCGGGTCGGTGCACCCCTCGCCGCGTTGACGCAGGCGTGGGGAGCGGGCGTATTGACGGGAGCCAACGGACGCGGCGCTGTGCCGGAAGACCACCCCCAGTGTGTGGGCAACTTCGCCACACACGACGCACTGGCGGAGTTGATCGAGGACGCCGACTGCCTCCTGACCATCGGAAGTCATCTGCGCGCCAACGAGACTCGCAACTACGAGCTGCCCCTGCCGAGCACGCACATCCAGATCGATGTCGACGAGCAGGCGATCGGCCGCAACTACCCGGTCGCCGTCGGCGTGCGCGCCGAGGCGTCGCGGGCCGTGCCGGCGCTGCTCGCGGCATTGGGCGACGTCGAGACGGACGCGGCGTGGACTGACCGGATCAGCGCGGCCGCGGGCGCCGCCCGGGCCGCACACAGGGCCGACATCGGCGCCTACTCCGACATCTGTGACGCCATACGCAACCGGCTACCGCGCAAATCCCCCATCGTTCGCGATGTCACGATCCCCGGCAGTTCCTGGGGCAACCGGCTGCTGCCCGTCTTCGACCCCACGGACAACGTGTACGCCGCCGGCGGCGGCATCGGTCAGGGCCTGGCCATGGCCATCGGTGCCGCGATCGCCCGGCCCGACAACCGGGTGCTCGCCATGATCGGCGACGGCGGCCTGGCCGTGCATCTCGGGGAGCTGGCCGTGCTCGCCGCGGAGCAGCCCAATGTCACCGTCGTGCTCTTCAACGACGGCGGCTACGGCGTGCTGCGCAATCTGCAGGAGGCCGGCGGCCGGACCCGGCGCGGGGTCGACCTGCACACCCCGGACTTCGCGGCGCTGTCCGCGGCGTTCGGGCTGCGGCACAAGCTGATCGCCAGCGCCGCGGAGTTCGACAAGGCGCTGAAGAAGGCCGTGGGCCGGCCGGGCCCGACCGTCATCGAGGTCGACGTGGCGGCGCTGCGGCCCCGGCCGAGGCGCATGGTCCCTCCCGTGAGCATCCCCTAGAAGCACCAGGTCATAGCAGCCCGCTGGGCTGCCCGGGCGGTACAAAAGGGCCATGAGGTGCGACGAGGTGGTCGCATTCATAGTCCTGTGGACTGGCCGGATCGTGGCGGCCTCGGTGCACGCGGGGCACGACGTACGCCCCGATCTTGCGGCTGCCATGGTGCTCCCGGAGGCGGACCGGTTCTCGGAGGAAGACCCCTTCACGACCGCATCGCGGATGCCGTCGACAGCCGGGTCATCACCCGCCGATCCCGCTTCGAGGTCGACCTCAACCGCCCGCGTCGCGAGGCGGTCTATCGGACCCCCGCGGACGCGTGGGGACTGGAGACCTGGAGCGACGAGGTCCTCGACGACGAACTCTTCCGCGGCTGCCTCACGACCTGGGACACCTTCTACGAGCAGCTGGCGGACCGCCTGGACCCGGTCGCTGCGCGCGGTCCGTTCGTGCTGCTCGACGTCCACTCCGACAACCACCAACGCCACGGTGCCGACGCGCCACCGGAGCCGGTGGCCGACAATCCGGAGGTCAATGTCGGCACCGGGTCGGTCGACCGCAGCCGCTTCGGCCCGCTGATCGAGCGCTTCATGACCGACCTCGCGGACCCGTCGCTCGGCTGCGGACCCGTGGACGTGCGGGAGAACGTCAAGTTCGAGGGCCGGCAGCTGGCGTGGTGGGTCCACGACCGCTATCCCCGCGTCGGCTGCGTGTTGGCCCTGGAGTTCGAGAAGACCTTCATGGACGAATGGACCGGAGTGCCTGACGAGGAGAAGATCGCCTGCGCGACAGCGAATCTCGCCGCAACCCTGCCGGGCATCGAAACCGAGCTGGACCGGCTGCCGTGACATCTCCCGCCGTCGAACTCAGCCCCACCGACCTGGCCGTCGACCACGCCCTGGCGCACCTTTCCTCCGGCATGCGCTTCTTGCTCGAAGTGCCCCCGGTCGACGCCGACGAGGCGCGCGCGGCATACCTCGACGGCAGCGCACCCGACCCGCAGTTTACCTATCGCGAACTCGACGCCGACCCGGATGTCACCGCCGCCCAACTCGCGGCCATCAACGTCACGAACGTCGAGAACCTCACCCTCGGTCACCTGTTGCGCGCCAAGCACCGCGAGTTGGAGTTGCAGGTCGAGATGCTCCGGGCGCGCGACAGCGAGGACTTCCTCGGGTTGTCGATCGAGCTGTATGGCAGCGTCTCGCCGACGCTGCGCGCGCAGGCCGAGCAGGTGCTCGCCGCGGTACTCGCGGCCGAGTCGGCAGGCTCGGCCCTGCACGCCGAAGCCTTTCTCCTTCTCGCACAAGAGGAAATCGCGCACTATCGGGAGCAAGACCCCGACATCGAGATGCACGCGGAGATCCGTCCCGACGCCGTGGGGGTCATGGTCTCGGGCGACACCTTGCTCATCGGGCCCGACTCGGCCGTGCAGCAACGCCGCGCCGCCGCGCTCATCCATCACGAGGTCGGCACCCACCTCGTCACGCAGGTCAACGGTGCCGCACAGCCGAGCAAGGTGCTCGGCACCGGGCTCGCCGGCTATGACGAGACCCAGGAGGGCCTGGCAGTTGTCGCCGAGATCGCCTGCGGCAGCTTGACGGCATTCCGGTTGCGGCAGTTGGCATCGCGCGTGCTCACCGTCGACCGGCGCGTGGCGGGCGCCAGCTTCCACGAGGCACACGAAGCTCTGGTGAGCGGCGGCATACCGCCGGGCAGTGCCTTCACGACGGTCATGCGCGTCTTCCGCGCGGGCGGCATGACCAAGGACGCGATCTACCTGCGCGGGCTGGTCGACCTGCTCGCCCACCTCCGCGCCGAAGGGCGTCTCGATCGACAACCGCGCGCTGGCCACCGGCTGACACTGGGGCCAGTGGTCGGCGGACCTTTAGGCGTCCTCGGACCTCAGGGGGCCCCGGACCTTTAGGCATCCTCGGCCAGCGCGTCGGCCCGCTTCTTCGCGTCCTCTTCGATGGCCTCCTGCCTCTCGCGCACGGCAGGCGGCGGGATGGCCCCCTCCTTCTCGGCCTTGCGCAGCAGCGCCGCAACCTGGTCCCGAGAGGCACAACCGTTCTCCAAGAGCGTGTTCCGCATGGTCGCCCACGCGACGCCGACGTCATGTCGCACGCTTTCGGAGACCTCGTCGCGCGCCGGGTTGAGGATGGTCAGCTCCTCCTCGCAGGAGTGGTGGTTGACGACCTTGGCCAACTTTTCGAGGGCGTCCTCGTATTTCTGCGTGTCGGTGCCCTTGGCCTCCACGAAGGCGAGCAGCGCCTCGGTGACTTCGGCGTGTTCCTCCTCGCCGTGCTCCTCCTCGTGGGCGGTGATGGCCCGCTTGCTGTGCAGTTTCGGGTAGACCTCGGCCTCTTCGGCTTCGGCGTGCGCGACGAGCAGTTCCGCGAGCGCCTCGCGGGCGGCGGCGCGATCGCGGTCGTCTCGCCGGCATTCGCGCAGCAGGTCCTCGAAAAGACGGTGATCGTCGAGGATCAGTTCGACGATGTCGCCGCCGGTGGGACGGGGGATGTCGTAGGTCATGGCACTACTCCTGGGGGGCTGGCTGCGGGAGCGTCGTGAGTGATGATGTCAGCGCTTGGAGCGTGACGACCGCTTAGCGGTCGTCTTCTTCGCCGCGGCGCGCTTGCCCTTGCGCGCCCGCAACTGCGGGAAGACGCTCTCGCCGTAGGCGGACATCAGCTCGGCATAGTGCGGGCCCATGTTCGCCACATAGATCTCGTCGAAACCGGCCTCCACATACGGGGCGAAGGCAGCAATGTGATCGTCGGGGTCGGGCCCGAACGCGCCCTGCTCGGCGAACTTCTCCCGGGTGACCAGCTTCGCCGCCTGTTCGAAATGCTGCGGGCTGGGAAGGACCTGCGCCAGTTCTCCCGGCACGCCGCTGTTGGGCCACAGCCGGTATGCCGCGTCGATCGCCTCGTCGCGTGACGGCCCCCATGCGACCTTGAACCCCGCCTGGGTGGGGGCGCCGGCGCCCTTGGCCTTCTTGAAGGTCTTGACGCTGTCAGCATCCGGCTGGGTCGTGATGAAGCCGTCGGCGACATCGCACACGAGGTCGAGGGCCTTGGGCCCGAAAGCGCTGACGTAGATCGGGATCGGCTCGCTGGGAAGGGTGTAGATGCGTGCCGTGTCGACGGTGTAGAAGCGGCCCTCGTGCGAGACGACCTCGCCGGTCCACAGTTCGCGGATCACCGCGATCGCCTCCTCGAGCATGTCCAGCCGCTGCTGCGCGTGCGGCCACACCTCGCCCGTGATGTGCTCGTTGAGCGCTTCGCCGGTGCCGAGACCGAGGCGGAAACGGCCCGGGCCGAGGAGTGCCGCGCTGGTCGCTGCGGCCTGGGCGATGATCGCCGGATGGGTCCGCACCGTGGGGCAGGTGACGGCCGTGGTCACCGGCAGATCGCAGACCTGGCTGATGGCCCCGATCATCGACCAGACGAAGGGCGACTGCCCCTGCGCGTCGGTCCAGGGATGGAAGTGGTCACTGATCCACAGCGCATCGAAACCGGCCTCCTCGGCCAGTCGTGCCTGCGCGATCAGCTCCGCCGGGGTGTACTCCTCGCTCGAGAGGAAGTATCCGAACTGGGTCATGTCCCGAACAGTACGGCCGCGTGCCCGGACCCAGCGCCGTTGGCGGGCAACCCGATTCGTGTCTCACCCCTGAGGGTGAGGTGCATCCGAGCCCGCCGGCGGACCGGTCGCGAGCCAGGCGTCGATGTCCCCGAGGGCGGCGGCCTTGATGTCCTGCGGGGCGTATGAGGCGCGGATCGACCCGCGGGCCAGTTCGGCGAGTTCCTGGTCGGAGAAGCCGAGCTCGTCGCGGGCTAACGCGTATTGATCCACGAGCCGGGAGCCGAACAGCAGGGGGTCGTCGGCTCCCAGGGCAATGGGTATGCCAGCGCGGAGCAGGGTGCGCACCGGCACCTCGTCGGCCTCCCGGTAGACCCCGAGCGCGACATTGCTGCCGGGGCAGACCTCCAGCGCCACACCGTCGTTCGCCAACCGCTCCACCACCCGCGGATCCTCCACTGACCGCACCCCGTGCCCGATCCGGTTGGGGCGCAAGGCATCCAGCGTCTCCTCGACGGCAGTCGGTCCGAGCAACTCACCCGCGTGCGGCATGAGGGCGAGCCCAGCTTTGCGGGCGATGTCGAAGGCGACTGCGAATTCCGTTGTGTCGCCGCGGCGTTCGTCGTTGCTCAACCCGAACCCGACCACCGTGCCGGGCCCGGACCCGGCATACCGGGCGGCCAGCCGCGCGAGCGTGCGGGCATCCAGCGGGTGGCGAATCCGGCTGGCCGCCACCATGATTCCCATCGGTGCGCCGCCCTCGCGAGAAACGGCAGCCGCCTCGTCGAGCACGATCTCCAGCGCCGGCGTCAGACCGCCGACATACGGCGCATACGACGTGGGGTCCACCTGCAACTCCAGCCACCGCGAGCCCTCGGCAGCGTCGTCCAACGACGCCTCACGCACCAGCCGCCGCATGTCCGCCTCGCCCCGCACGCAGGCGCGAGCGGCGTCATACAGCCGTTGGAAGCGGAACCAGCCACGTTCGTCCTGCACGCTCGCCAGCTGCGGCGGCCACTCGCCCGTCAACGCGTGGGGGAGCCGAATGCCGTGTGCCCCAGCGAGTTCCACGAGCGTGGGCAGCCGGAGCGAGCCGGTGAAGTGCAGGTGCAGGTGCGCCTTCGGCAGCGCCGCCAGGTCGCGCCCGGCGTTCAGTCCTCGTACCTCAGGTCGTCCCCGCTGATGATGTGCATTGCGGCCTCCTCGGCCGACGCCCCGGCCCCGTCGATGCCGACGTCCGAGCCGATCATCTCGTGGTCATGGTCCCCCGAGCCGCCCTGATCGGGCGCCACCAGCCGGCCGGCGCGCACATCGCCGACCTCTTCGTCGCCGAGCCAATCGTCTTCGGCCGCAATGTGATCCGGGTCGTCGCCGCCGACGAACTCCTCGTCGAGCACCGACTCGTGGTAGGGCGCTCCGTAGGCCGAGTTGGGGTCGGGGACTTCCTGCCGGATCCGCTGGTCGATCGTCTCGTGCTCGCTCTGCTCCTCGGCGGTCACGCCGAAGGCGCGGGAGCCGCGGTCGGTGTCGGCAGGGGAGTAACCCCGGTCCAGCACATCCTCAACACCGTCGTCGATGAGGGTGTCCTCCGGCTGGAGTTGATCCTCGTCGTCGAGGCTGTAGGTGCCGAAATCGTCGTTGATTCCTTCGTTCTGCTCCGACATACCGGAATCCTAATCACCCCGCGCCGTCACATCAGCCACAGATGTGTGTGGTCTGCGAGACGTCGGCCCTCAGTGGCCCTCGGGGGTGCTCGCGCTGGCGGTATGCCGCCCGCTCAGCTCCTCCGCCGCGGCCAGGGCCACGCAGGTCGCGACGCCCGCCATCGCCGTCTCGACCTCTTCGAGCACGGGGAAGGACGGGGCGAGGCGGATATTGCGATCGCGCGGGTCGTGCCCGTGCGGGAAGGACGCGCCGGCCGGCGTCAGGACGATCCCGGCCTCCTTGGCCAGCTGCACCACGCGTCCGGCGGTGCCGTCGACGACGTCGAGGTTGACGAAGTAACCGCCGGTCGGTTTGGTCCACTCCGCGACCCCCAGCCCGGCGAGTTCGGCCGTCAGTGCGGCGTCGACGGCCGCGAACTTCGGCGCCAGGATCTCGCGGTGCTTGACCATGTGGTCGCGCACGCCCTGAGCGTTGGTGAAGAACTGCACGTGCCGCAGCTGGTTCACCTTGTCCGGCCCGATCGAGGCGTACTGATAGTGCTTCTGATACCAGCCGACATTCGCCGAACTCGCGGCGAGCACCGCGACCCCCGCCCCGGCATACGTGATCTTCGACGTCGAGGCGAACATGATCGGCCGGTTCGGGTTCCCGGCGGCCGAGCACAGCGAGATGATGTCCTCGCTCTTGGCCTCCTCCTCCGTCAGGTGATGGAAGGCGTAGGCGTTGTCCCAGAAGATCTTGAAATCGGCGGCCGCCGTCGGCATCGCCGCCAGCAACGCAGCCTTCTCGTGCGAGATCGTCGACCCGACCGGGTTGGCGTAGGTCGGGACGATCCACATGCCCTTGACCATCGGATCGTCCTTGACGAGCGCCTCGATCGCCGCGACATCCGGCCCGTCGGCCTCCATCGGCACCGGCAGCATCTCGATGCCGTAGGACGCAAGCATCGTGAAGTGCCGGTCATACCCGGGCACCGGGCAGACGAACTTGATCGGCTGCCCCACCCACGGCTGCCCGTCGACCGGCCCGTGCAACAGCATCTGCACCAGGCAGTCGTGCATCATCGTCAGGCTGGAGTTGCCGCCCGCGATCACCTGCTCCGGCTCCACCCACAGCAGCTCGGCGAAGATCTCCCGGATCTGCCGGATGCCGGTCAGCCCGCCGTAGTTGCGCACGTCGACACCGTCGGCATCGCTGATGCTCGTCGGCAGCTTCAGTAGCCCGTCGGCCAGGTCGAGCTGCGCCGCCGACGGCTTGCCGCGCGTCAGGTCGAGCTTGAGTCCGCGTCCTTGTAGGGCTTGGTATGCCGCGCGCTTGGCCGCGAGGAAATCGTTCAGTTCCGCGGGGGAGAGGTCGGACAGGGGCCGGTTGTCGACTGCGCTCACGCTCCGCATCCTCCCACCGACGGCAATCGAGTTTCCTGTCGTCCCAAAACGCCGGTATGCTGTTCCCTCGGTGCCGATCGTGGCCGTGCGTGAGCATGCCCATCGTCACCGGCTGGGAACGCTCGCCTCAACCCGCGCGTTTCCCTAGGGCAGTGGCTCAATTGGTAGAGCACCGGTCTCCAAAACCGGCGGTTGGGGGTTCGAGTCCCTCCTGCCCTGCGTATGCGTGACACCGCTCGCCACCGGTGAGTCCAGCGTCCCTACATCCCCGCCCGAAAGAAGCAGTGACCGTGACCGACCTCGGCGCCCCCGCGCGCAGCTCGAGCCAGCCCGCCAAGGGCGAGGCCAAGGCGGGTCTCGTCGCACGCCTGCGCCTGTTCGTCAAGCAGATCCTCGACGAACTGCGCAAGGTCGTGCGCCCGACCAAGTCGGAGCTGATCAACTACACCCTGGTCGTCATCGTCTTCGTGACGGTGATGATGGCGCTGACCGCGGGCCTGGACTTCGGCTTCACCAAGCTGGTCGACTGGGTCTTCGGCGGCTGAGCGCGCCCCCAATACGACCGCACCGAACCAAACGTGAGGAAATAAGAGCATGCCCCAGGAGTGGACCGAGGCCGACGACGCCGCCGCGGACCTCGCGCCCGCCGAGGACGGGCCGACCGAGACCGTCGAGGCGATCGACGGCGACGAGGACCTCGCCGACGAGGGCACCGTGGACGAGGGCACCGTGATCGAGGCCGAAGAGGACATCGTGGCCGAGGCCGACGAGGCCGACGAGGCCGACGAGGCTCACGAGGCCGACGAGGCCGATGAGGCCCCCGCGGATGAGCAACCGGCGGACGCGAGCGTGGACGCCGTGGCCGACGGCACCGAGGACGTCGGCTCCGACGCCGAGGACATTGCGACCGACGAAGCCGAGGACATCGCGACCGACGGCGACGCCCTCCCCGAGGACCCGGTGCAGGCGTTCAAGGACGACCTGGCCGCCAAGTTCGGCAACTGGTATGTCATCCACTCCTACGCCGGCTACGAGAACCGGGTCAAGCACAACCTCGAGACCCGCATGACCTCGCTCAACATGGAGGACTACATCTTCGAGGTGCAGGTCCCCATGGAGACCGTCACCGAGATCAAGAACGGCCAGAAGAAGCAGGTCAACCGCGTGCGGATGCCCGGCTACGTCCTGGTCCGCATGGATCTGACGGACGAGTCCTGGGGCGCCGTGCGGCATACCCCCGGCGTGACCGGTTTCGTCGGCAACGCGCACTCGCCCGTGCCGCTGAACCTCGACGAGGTCTTCACCATGCTGGCCCCGGCCGACCTGGAGACACCCAAGGCCGCGGCCGCCGCGGGGAGCCCGGCCGCCCAGGGCGGCGGAACGAGCGGCACCGCCACCATCGTCGACTTCGAGGTCGGCGAGTCGGTCACCGTCATGGACGGCCCCTTCGAGACCATGCCGGCGACGATCTCCGAGATCAACCCCGACACCCAGAAGCTCAAGGTGCTCGTCTCGATCTTCGGCCGGGAGACCCCGGTCGAGCTCAGCTTCAGCCAGGTCGCCAAGCTGTAACCCACGGGGCTCCGCCCCGTGCCCCCACTACAGAGGGCTCATTGCGCTCGCCCTGATCTCTCTGATCCGGACAAACCAACGGCTCGCTCCGCTCGCCCGGTTTGCCTGGGCTGGCTCACGCCAGCGACAATGAACCGGCTCGCGTGCTTTTCCGCCCGCGAGCACATGCAACCGGGTCATCGCCCACGGCGTAGGCCCACGAACAAAGGAATAAGGGAATGCCTCCCAAGAAGAAGGTCGCCGGCTTCATCAAGCTGCAGATCCAGGCCGGCGCGGCCACGCCCGCCCCGCCCGTGGGTCCCGCGCTCGGTCAGCACGGCGTCAACATCATGGAGTTCGTCAAGGCCTACAACGCCGCGACGGAAGCCCAGCGTGGCAACGTGATCCCCGTCGAGATCACGGTCTACGAGGACCGCTCCTTCACCTTCATCACCAAGACCCCGCCGGCCGCCGAACTGATCAAGAAGGCCGCGGGCGTCGCCAAGGGTTCCGGTGAGCCGCACAAGACCAAGGTCGCCAAGCTGACCAAGGACCAGGTGCGCGAGATCGCCGAGCAGAAGATGCAGGACCTCAACGCCAACGACATCGACATGGCGATGCGCATCATCGCCGGCACCGCCCGCTCCATGGGCATCACCACCGAGCTGTAGAAAGCTCACCACCAACTCCGCATACGCCTGATCAGGCGGTATGCGGTGTGGGAGGGCCGCTGCGGCCCGTCACCACAACCTCGTTCACCACCTCAGGAGGAACAAAATGCAGCGCTCCAAGTCCTACCAGGCGTCGGCCGCGAAGATCGACCGCGACAAGCTCTACTCCCCGCTCGAGGCCGTGCGCCTGGCCAAGGAGACCTCGACCACCAACTACGACGCGACCGTCGAGGTGGCCTTCCGGCTCGGCATCGACCCCCGCAAGGCCGACCAGCTGGTCCGCGGCACGGTCAACCTGCCCCACGGCACCGGCAAGACCGCCCGCGTCCTCGTCTTCGCCAATGGCGACAAGGCCGAGGCCGCTCGCGCCGCCGGTGCCGACTACGTCGGCTCCGACGACATGATCGAGAAGGTCTCGGGCGGCTGGCTCGACTTCGACGCCGTCGTCGCCACCCCGGACCTGATGGGCAAGGTCGGCCGACTCGGCAAGGTGCTGGGTCCCCGCGGCCTGATGCCGAACCCGAAGACCGGCACCGTCACGATGGACACCGGCAAGGCCGTCACCGACATCAAGGGCGGCAAGATCGAGTTCCGCAACGACAAGCACGCCAACCTGCACTTCATCATCGGCAAGACGTCCTTCGACGACACCAAGCTGGTGGAGAACTACGCGGCGGCGCTGGATGAGGTGCTGCGGCTGAAGCCGTCCGCCTCCAAGGGCCGATTCCTGCTCAAGGCGACCATGTCGACCACGATGGGTCCCGGCATCCCGCTCGACGCGACCAAGACCCGGGGTCTGCTCGAGGACGAGGCCGACGCTACCGCCTGACCTAGCGGGCACTGCCCATACCGTCTGCAGCCCCGGTGAGCCCCGCGCTCGCCGGGGCTGCGGCGCCCCACATCTTTGGGTCCGCACTATCGTGAGTCTCACGCACACGACTACGGGGATATCGATGTCGGCCAAGCGAATCAGCACCATGACCGCCGCCGTTGCCGCCGCGGCACTCAGCCTCACTGCTTGCGGAGAGGGCAACTCGACCGGAACCTCCGCCGCGGCCAGCACGGACCGCGCCACCACATCTGTGGCCACCGGCGCCACAGCGTCCGGCGCCAGCAGCAGCGACGGAACGAATAGCGCTGCGCCGGGCAACGTCGATGTCAAGGTCGGCGACACGATCGACGCGATGGAACTGGGGAAGCGGACCCAGGCGGCTCTGCAGGCAGCCAAGACGGCGCACGCCGAAATCGCGGACGACAGCTCGGGCACGATGTCGATGGACATCGACATGGCAACGATGGACTTTGCCCTCTCCGGCGACTCGGGCGGCGAGAACTTCGAAATCCGCAAGGTGGGGGAGAGGCTGTTCATGGGCGGGATGCCGGATATGCCGGGCGGCAAGAAGTGGCTAAGGGCGGCAAGCAGGACATCATGACGATGACCTACTCCACATGGGGCGAGCCGGTCGACGTCACGGCCCCTCCGGCCTCGGAAGTCGCGACGATGAGCGATCTCATGTCGGGCCGAAACCCCAGCAGCAGCACCAGCAGTTGACAGGGGACGGAACCTCGGGGACGAGGCGGGCGTCATACCGACCGTCCCGCCCCGAGCGGCACAGACGTGCCGCACCTAAAGTAGGACATGACCATCCGGCGTCCGCCGGCACGATCACAAGGGGGAACTTCCCATGCCTGCCAAGCGCACCACGTCCCTGGCCGCGGCCCTCGCGGCCGCTGCGCTGAGCCTCGCCGCCTGCGGCGGCAGCACCGACACCGACACCTCGGCCGCCACCGGCAGCACGAGCGCCGGCGCGGCGGCGACCGACTCGGCCAGCGTGACCCAGAGCGCCTCCGCGTCGGCGACCGCCTCGGCCTCGGCCACTGACACCGCGGCCTCCTCGACCAGCAGCGACGCCGGCGGGGGCGCAACCGTCGACCTGGCCGACGCGCAGGTCGGCGATCAGGTCGACGCCACCGCGCTGGGTGCGGCCATGGCCGAGGTCTTCAAGGACGGTCAGAGCGGCCACATGACGATGGACATGTCGCCGATCAAGGCCGAAGGCGATTTCGAGGTCAAGGACGGCAAACAGAACAGCACCATGACCATGGAGATGGGCGGCCAGAAGATCGACATGATCTCGGTCGACGGCGTCACCTACATGAAGGGCCTGACCGGCGGCACCAAGTGGGTCAAGACCGATGCCTCCGCCATGGGCGGCGCGCCCAACGCCAGTGCGTTCGACCCGGCCACCATATCCAAGGCGTTCGGCGGGCAGCAGGCCAAGGTGACGGCCAAGGACGGCGACACCACGACATACAGCCTCGAACTGGACCTGAAGAAGCTCTTCGAGGCGATGGACACCGAACTGCCGACGACCATGACGCTGCCGGAGACCATCCCGGTCACCTACGTCCTGGACGGCGAGAACCGCCCGGTCAAGTCCACGATCAACATGGGCACCAATATCGTCGTCGAGTACTCCGACTGGGGCAAGAAGGTCGACATCAAGGCCCCGCCGGCCTCCGAGGTCACCACCGGCTGATCCCGGGCGCCGGCTGATCCCGGCGCCGGTCGGAGACGAACCCCGAGTGCGGGCCATGACGCTCATGGCCCGCACTCGGGGTTTTCGGCATCGGGCGGGGATCCTGCGGCCCCCGCGATTTGGGGGTTCCGGGGGGAAGGACGTAACCTTGACGGGACCAATGACCGCCGGTCGCTGACGGCATACCGCCGCCAGTCGAAGGTCCCGCACCGCGGGCGACCAGCGCAGGACGACAGCTTCACACGGTATGCCGTGTGCTCGCCTCGGTGCCCTGCGCCGGGGCGTTTTCGCGTTTCGGGCCCACCCGTCGGTCGAGACGACGGAAGGAGGCCCACATGGCGAAGACCGACAAGTCGGCTGCCATTGCCGAGTTGACGGAGGCATTCCGCAACTCGAACGCGGCCGTTCTCACGGAGTACCGCGGCTTGACCGTGAAGCAGCTCACCGAGTTGCGCACCAACCTCCGTGGCAACGCCACCTACGCCGTGGTCAAGAACACGCTGACCGACCTGGCCGCCAAGGAAGCCGGGGTGACCGCTTTCGAGGGTCAGCTCGCCGGCCCCAGCGCCATCGTCTTCGTCGACGGCGACGCCGTCGAGGTTGCCAAGTCGCTGCGTGACTTTGCCAAGGCTCACCCTCTGCTGGTGATCAAGGGTGGTGTCCTCGACGGGCGCGCCCTGACCGCCGCCGAGATCACCAAGCTCGCCGACCTCGAGTCGCGCGAGGTTCTGCTCGCCAAGCTTGCCGGGGCCATGAATGCCTCGCTGAGCCGCGCTGTCTACCTCTTCGCCGCGCCCTTGTCGCAGGCCGCTCGCACCGTCGACGCCCTGCGCGCCAAGGTCGAGGCGGAGGGCCCCGCTGCCCCGGCAGCTCCCCAGGACCCGGTCGAGGCCCCGGCGGATTCCCCGCAGGACGCTCCTGCGGACGCCCCTCAGGACGCCCCGGCCGCCGACGTCGCCGAGGGTGGCGACGACAACGCCTGACCCGCACCCGCGGACGCAGGCACCCAAACCGCCACTCACGGCATACGAGAAGTAAAGAGAAAGGACGCCCATCATGGCGAAGCTCAGCACCGACGAGCTCCTTGAGGCATTCAAGGAGATGACCCTGATCGAGCTCTCCGAGTTCGTCAAGCAGTTCGAGGACACCTTCGGCGTCACCGCCGCCGCCCCGGTCGCCGCCCCGGCCGCCGGCCCGGCCGCCGGTGGTGCCGGTGGCGAGGCCGCCGCCGCGGAGGAGAAGGACGAGTTCGACGTCATCCTCGCCGCTGCCGGCGACAAGAAGATCCAGGTCATCAAGGAGGTCCGCTCGCTGACCTCCCTCGGCCTGAAGGAGGCCAAGGACCTCGTCGACGGCGCCCCCAAGCCCGTCCTCGAGAAGGTCGACAAGGCCACCGCCGACAAGGCGAAGGAAGCCCTCGAGGGCGCCGGCGCCACCGTCGAACTGAAGTGATTGTGACCCTGTAGACAGGCTCACCAGCCGGTCTCCGGGCCCCCTACCGATCACCCCTTCCCCGCAACGAAAACCGTTGCGGGGGAGGGGTTTTCGTTCTCGTATGTCGCCCGCTCGCCGCAGGTGCGGCGTCCGGGGGGCGACGGCATACGACCCTCGGCGACGCGCCGTGTGACCGCTACGCTTGACGTGGGCGGCGTCTTAGCGCCATCCTCTTTGCGTCGCAGTGCGACCGCCGCCAGGGCCACGTGGACTGGACAGGCTTGGACAGCCATGCCTAAATGCCGTATAGTGCTTCTTTGCGCTGTCTTCCCACACTCTCCTCGACGTGCTACAGGTATGTCCCGGGCCGAACGCTCGGAGTCCTGAACGTGCGCCGTGGTGTGCGCGGGCCGATAGCGGACCCAGACAGGCCTGTGGAAGGACCCCTCCTTGGCTGCCTCGCGCACCGCACCTCAGTCAACTGCAAAGACGGCTTCCGGCCGTTTGTCGTTCGCGAAGATTCGCGAAACCCTCGAAGTCCCCGACCTCCTCGCCCTCCAGACCGAGTCCTTCGACTGGCTGCTGGGCAACGAGCGCTGGCAGGAGCGCGTCGCCGACGCCCTCGACGCCGGCCGCAAGGATGTGCCGGACCGTTCGGGCCTCGAGGAGATCTTCGAGGAGATCTCCCCGATCGAGGACTTCTCCGGCTCGATGAGCCTCAGCTTCCGCGATCACCGCTTCGAGGAGTCCAAATACTCCATCGAGGACTGCAAGGAGCGGGACCAGACCTACTCCGCGCCGCTGTTCGTCACCGCGGAGTTCATGAACACCACCACCGGTGAGATCAAGAGCCAGACGGTCTTCATGGGCGACTTCCCCCTGATGACCGAGCGCGGCACCTTCATCATCAACGGCACCGAGCGCGTGGTCGTCTCCCAGCTCGTCCGCTCCCCGGGCGTCTACTTCGAGCGCACCCCCGACAAGACGTCCGACAAGGACATCTACACCGCCCGGGTCATCCCGAGCCGCGGCGCGTGGCTGGAGTTCGAGATCGACAAGCGCGACATGATCGGCGTGCGCGTCGACCGCAAGCGCAAGCAGTCGGTCACCGTGCTGCTCAAGGCGCTCGGCATGTCCGAGGCCGAGATCCGCGAGGAGTTCGCCGGATTCGAGTCCATGGAGCTGACGCTCGAGAAGGACCACATCGCCGGCCAGGATGACGCTCTGCTCGACATCTACCGCAAGCTGCGCCCGGGCGAGCCGCCGACCCGCGAGGCCGCCCAGACCCTGCTGGACAACCTCTACTTCAACCCCAAGCGCTACGACCTGGCCAAGGTCGGCCGTTACAAGATCGGGCGAAAGCTCGGCCGCGACGTCGACCTGCACGACTCCGTCCTCACCCTCGAGGACATCGTCGCGACGATCAAGTACCTCGTGGCCCTGCACCGCGGCGACGAGACGATCACCGGTGTCCGTGACGGCGAGACGGTCGACCTGGCCGTCGAGACCGACGACATCGACCACTTCGGCAACCGCCGCCTGCGCAGCGTCGGCGAGCTCATCCAGAACCAGGTCCGCACCGGCCTGTCCCGGATGGAGCGCGTCGTCCGCGAGCGGATGACGACCCAGGACGTCGAGGCGATCACCCCGCAGACCCTGATCAACATCCGCCCGGTCGTGGCGTCGATCAAGGAGTTCTTCGGCACCTCGCAGCTGTCGCAGTTCATGGACCAGAACAACCCGCTGGCCGGCCTGACGCACAAGCGTCGCCTCTCGGCCCTCGGCCCGGGTGGTCTCTCCCGCGACCGCGCCGGCATGGAGGTCCGTGACGTCCACCCGAGCCACTACGGCCGTATGTGCCCGATCGAGACCCCGGAAGGCCCGAACATCGGCCTCATCGGCTCGCTCGCGTCCTACGGGCGGATCAACGCCTTCGGGTTCATCGAGACCCCCTACCGCAAGGTCGAGGGCGCGACGGTCACCGACGAGATCCAGTACCTGTCCGCCGACGAGGAGGACAAGTTCGTCATCGCCCAGGCGAACGCCGCGCTCAACCCCGACGGCACCTTCGCCGAGGAGCGGGTCCTGGTGCGCACCAAGGGCGGTGAGGCGATCGACGTCGCCGCCGACGAGGTCGACTACATGGACGTCTCGCCGCGGCAGATGGTCTCGGCCGCGACAGCGATGATCCCCTTCCTCGAGCACGACGACGCCAACCGCGCGCTCATGGGCGCCAACATGCAGCGTCAGGCGGTCCCGCTGGTGCGCAGCGAGGCCCCGCTCGTCGGCACCGGCATGGAGTTCCGCGCCGCGCTCGACTCCGGCGACGTCGTCCGGGCCGAGAAGGCCGGTGTCGTCACCGAGGTCTCCGCCGACCTGATCTCCGTGGCCGCCGACGACGGCAGCCACCGCACCTACCGGGTCGCGAAGTTCGCGCGTTCCAACCAGGGCACCTCATACAACCAGCGTGTCGTGGTCGCCGAGGGTGACCGGGTCGAGGAGGGTGGCCTGCTCGCCGACGGTCCCGCGACCGACAACGGCGAGATGGCGCTCGGCAAGAACCTGCTCGTGGCGTTCATGCCGTGGGAGGGTCACAACTACGAAGACGCGATCATCCTCAGCCAGCGCCTGGTCCAGGACGACGTCCTGTCCTCGATCCACATCGAGGAGCACGAGGTCGACGCCCGCGACACCAAGCTCGGCCCCGAGGAGATCACCCGTGACATCCCGAACGTCTCGGAGGACGTGCTGGCCGACCTCGACGAGCGCGGCATCATCCGCATCGGCGCCGAGGTCCGCGACGGCGACCTGCTCGTCGGCAAGGT